>Ga0316203_1000130_pt1 | contig 135158 bp, 132 predicted proteins | sample 6monrhotite_MG_FD_204940 | JGI IMG/M metagenome (GOLD analysis project Ga0316203, IMG submission 204940) | Microbial mat bacterial communities from mineral coupon in-situ incubated in ocean water Damariscotta River, Maine, United States -... | ecosystem: Environmental > Aquatic > Marine >... | reverse complement strand
GATACTGACAAATTCCAGACTGATTTGGTTGTTGGATGACTTTCGTAACATCCTTTAATTATACAGTATTTACCTTCCCAAAAAAACAAAATCCCCGCCATAAGGCGAGGACTTTGTCAGCAGTCTGGGCGCCTCTGGCGCCCTTTTTTTGGTTCATCGTGTATTAGCGGGAACCATCAACTTATGGCAACTGTTCAGCGTTCCTCAAGTATAAAAAAACTAACCACGAATACACACGAATTTTCACGAATGAACAGAAGGTGAATTACAGAGCAAGAGAAGTTCCCCTAGGGGGCGAATAATAATCAGTGAACATTAGTGAAATTATTGCCCTAGGGCACTCTCTCCGGCTTTGCTATTTCACCTGACGGCTGATGTTTTCACAGCGATGAAAATGAATGAATAGTCTTGTCATTCGTGAAAATTCGTGTGTATTCGTGGTCAGCATATCTATCATTCCACAGTGCTCTTTTCCCCGTATGCCCAAAGCAGCATTCCCAGACTTCCGCGATGAACCTTTTTTTTGTGCGGTCAGATGATGGAATCGAACTTATGCAAAAGTGAGAAGTATCAGTGCTGTCCAAGGAGAATTGTGCTGACGGGTTTGACGCTTAATCGAAGGTTATTTTTCCTTCAGAGATATCGAAGATGATATCCAGTACCTTTGAACGGTTGGCCATTTCAAACCAGAGGATGTTCTGCTTGTCGGTAGTAAACCAGATATCGCGTTCTGCTAACACTTTTTGCAAGGCTTCGTGCAAAGCGAGGTTGGTCGGCATGAGATATTCAAGGCTGCGTCCATGCGTGGTCTTGGGAATATTGATCCACTCCCTGTGTATGACATCAGAAGTGTATGGGAATGCCGTTTTTAAGGTCATCTGGAACGCGTAGCGGTGCTTTTCTTCCACACAGACCGTACGCCCATCAATATAGTGGGGAAGGCCTGTATCATCGAGAGCTTGTCTCAAGATGTCGGCTTTATCTTCATTAACCAGTCGGGTACAGGCATCAAGTGCTGTTGCCTGAGCCAAAAAAGGCATGAAACATAAAGCAGTCACTGTCAGAAAAATTAGGCGCACAATCCCTCCCAATAGAGATTCAATATTATTCATACTCCACACTATGAGAAGAATGCTTAAGCGTAAATATCAGCTGTATTTGTAATGCTGACTTGCGGAGATAAACGTCCATTTGCTACTTGTATGTTACTTGTCATCTGGTAGTGCATCGAACTCTTTCCGCTTACCATTCATCCATCTTTTCATGACTTCTGGATCACTCATCAATTGTTTCATGTTATTCATTGCTTCAAGGTGTTCCTTATCACCTGCCTGGAACATCTCAATTCCATGGTTTTTGCTGATCTCTGCCATTTCATCGAAAGTGTTGGCACGAAACTTCTTATCGCAAGATCCACCCAGTTGTTTGCACGACATTGTTTTCATGATTTGCATCCTCCATTTTCTTTATACGCTATCGGATTCTTCATCGAAGCAATCAAATGTAGTTAACGGTCTCTAATACGACCCCTCATTGGGCTGTAAGGTGGGCATTCAGGTGTAAAGTGATTCAAGCGTATCACCGTATTGATCATAAACCTTGCGGCGTTTGATTTTCATAGTTGGTGTTAACAGACCGGATTCGATGGTGAAACCCTGGTGCAGCAGATAAATGCGGCGCACCTGCTCAAACTGATTCAGGGGCTTGAGCATCTTGTTGATGCTGGTTTGCAGGTGTTTTTTGAGAATGTCGGAATCACACAGATGATCCCAGTCGGTTTCAGGCAACCCCATCTCATGAGCCCAGGCCTTACACACCTCCTGATTAGGGACAATGAGTGCGACCAGATAGGGCTTTTGATCACCATACACGATGGCCTGGTCAATCCACTGATCCAGCACAAGTAGTCCTTCAATACGTTGAGGGGCGATGTTCTCGCCACCGGAATTGACGATAATATCCTTTTTACGATCCGTGATACGCAGATAGCCGTCAACGAATTCACCGATATCACCGGTATGTAGCCAACCGTCAATCAGTGCCTCTTTGGTGGCTTTACGATTCTTCCAGTAGCCGGGCATGATGTTGCCACCACGCGCTTTGATTTCGCCATCCTCAGCAATTTTGATTTCAACACCTTTTGCCACCTGCCCGACAGTGCCGGGTCGGCGATCATTCAGAGGGTTTACCGATAACAGAGGTGCTGATTCAGTGAGGCCGTAACCCTCCATAACTGGTAATCTGAGTGTTTCGAAGAAATCGCATACCTCGGTATTAAGTGGAGCACCTCCGGAAACCAGTGCACGCAAGCGGCCGCCAAACCGGTCGCGTATCTTCTGACCCACAAGCCGATCAAGAAGTTTCAGTACGAAAGAACCAATCAGGCCATTGCTGTCAGATTTTGCCAGTTTGAAATAGGCATGGAAGAGTCGCTGTTTGAATGCTGATTGCTTACCAAGCTGAGCCAGCATCCTGCTACGAACCACTTCAAGCATGCGTGGAACCGAGATCATGATTGTCGGCCTGGCTTCTACGAGGTTTTTTGCCACGGTATCCGGGCGTTCAGCAAAAGCGACGGAGATGCCATAGGAGTAGGGCAGGAAATGACTGGCTGTGCGTTCCAGTGCATGTGCAAGGGGAAGAAAGGAGAGCATGCGATCAGCCGGGGTCAAATCGATAACAGCAGGTACGGCCTCAAGGTTGGTCAGGATATTACCGTGTGTGAGCATCACGCCTTTCGGGTTGGCGGTGGTGCCTGAGGTGTAAACGATAGTTGCCAGTTGGTCACGATCGAGTTTGGCAAGTCGTTTTTCAAGAGCTGCTTCATCAATCTCGGCAGCTTCAAGGCTGGTCATGTTCATGACCCCATCGCCGCTTCCATCAATGCTATAGATCTGTTTCAGATGAGAGCATTCATCTGCTGCCAGCACCAAATCGTTTAACATTTTACCACCGGAGGTAAACACCGAGCGGGCACCGGAGTCATTAAGTACATATGCCATATCCTGAGGCCGATATGAGCAGTAAAGCGGAACGGTTACCGCACCCAGAGAAAGAATTGCATAATCAATCACAGCCCATTCCGGACGGTTTTCCATTAAAATGCCAATGCGATCACCTGGCTTGATGCCAGCTGCGATCAGCCCCGATGCAAGTGAGCGAATCCGCGTGACCATCTGGGCATAGGTAAGGGGCAGATATTCGCCGTTCTTGCGATACCACTGGGCCGGGCGTGCTGCGTGGGCTTCTGCCATATTGAACAGAGCTTCAGGCAGACTGGATAAGAGATCTATATCCGGCGATTCAGAGCCCATGATGTGGATCTGTTCCCTGTATATTTGTAAGAAAAAGCATCGCTATTCCTCCATGCTCCTTCGTACAATAAACTATATCATCACATGAGAGAAGCATTGGCTGAGGGCATGCATTGACGTTGACGGAGTGTGGTTCATACTTACACTGGCCTTTTGACGGTGGGCGAGGGGATGATCTACGCCCTTGTCTCATTAAGGTTGGCGGACAGTCATTGAGGCCTGTGTTGAATCCAGGTCGACTTACGAATCATACAGAGGGAGAGCTTCATGGGACAACGCGTTAGTATCATTGGTGGCAGTGGCTTTGTTGGCAGAGCGATTGTGCAACAGGCGGTGGCTGCAGGCCATCAAGTGAGAGTAGCTTGCAGGCACCCTGAACGGGCGCGTGATCTGTTGGTTGAAGGCGCGACTCTGGTTAAAACCGATGTGGTTGACGGAAGTGGCATTGTTGAAGCAGTTCGTGGTGCGGATACGGTCATTTATCTGGTTGGCCTGCTGTTTGAAAAAGGAAAACAGAACTTTGCCTCAGCACATGTTGAGGGGGTGGCGAGGGTGCTGGGTGCCTGTAAACAGGCGGGTGTGAAACAGTACCTTCATATGAGTGCGCTGGGAGCAGGCAAGGTCGCTGGCAGCGATTACGCTGAAACCAAGGCTACTGCAGAAGAAATGGTGGCTGATTCTGGTCTGAATTATACCATTTTTCGTCCTTCGGTCATTTACGGTGCCGGTGATAACTTCTTTAATCAGTTCAAGAGCATGTCAGCGATGCTACCCGTGTTACCGGTTATTTCCGGTGCAACCCGACTCCAGCCGGTTTGGGTAGAGGATGTGGCGCGTGCATTTGTAGGTTCGATCGCGAACAAACATGTGAGTAGCCAGAGCTATGAGCTGGCTGGTCCGAAAATCTACACTCTCAAGGGCTTGCTAGAGCTGCTGATGGGTGAGCTTGATCGTGCTCCTGTTATGATAGATCTGCCGGATTTTGCCGCCAAATTGATGGCTCTGTTCAGCACGGTTTTACCTACTCCGCTTATCACACTGGATCAACTGAAGCTGCTGGCACATGATAATATTGTTGATGGTGAAGCCTTCCCTGCCATTTTTGGTAAACCTGCGGCAGTTGAGCTGGTCTTGCCGACCTATATCGCTGCATCAAAGTCGGAAGGGCGTCAAAAGCAGTATGATGTATTGCGCCAGCGTTACCGTAAGGGTGGCGTTTGAACCTTAGCCTGACAGCTGCGGTACTTGTCTCCTATATGCTGGGAGCGGTGCCGTTTGGACTGCTGCTGAGTAAAGTGTTTACCAATCGGGATCCTCGCGAGCATGGAAGTGGCAATATCGGAGCCACCAATGCCATGCGTACCGGTGGCAAGAAAGTTGGTATTTTGACGTTGGTAGCCGATATCGCCAAAAGCCTGCTGCCTGTATCGCTGGCGGTGTGGTTTGAGCTTCCCGAGATATGGATTGCAGCTATTGCACTGGCGACATTTCTAGGACACCTCTTTCCTGTCTATCTCAATTTCAAAGGCGGCAAAGGTGTGGCTACAATGTTGGGGGCAATGCTGCCCTGGCAGCCGCTGGCAGCAGTTGTTGGGTTGTTGATATGGCTGGCAGCCATATTTATCACCCGCTATGTCTCGCTCTCCTCAATCATTGCGGCTCTGGCACTGCCGCTGCTGGTTGTATGGTTTGGCGGTTCTATCCCCGCTTTAATTGTTAGCATGATTTTTGCTTCATTGGTGACATTGAAACATGCCAGTAACATCAAAAGACTGATGGACGGCACGGAATCACGCATAGGCAAGTCCGACAAGAAAAGTTCGGATGGTTGAGAATAAACGCGGTAGTTTCACGGTTTCAGATTGTGCGGCGAGTCCGTGGAGGCAGATATGAATTCGAATCCCTTATTACTGATTGCCCTGATGCTATCTTTACTGTTTGTAGGATCACCTGTTCGCGCTGATTCACTGGATATGCCTGCATCAGTTACAGCTGATGATCTGAAAAAGGGTGTGCCCCAGCCCTATATTGTTAAAAAGGGTGATACCTTATGGGACATAGCCGACCACTTTTTCAAGGATCCGTGGAAATGGTTGAAAATCTGGGAGAAGAATCTCTACATCACCAACCCTGACCTGATTTATCCCGGAAATGAGATCCATTTTGATGCCAGTCGCCTGAAGCAGGGTGGACTAGCCGTTGTACGAACAGAACCCAGGGTGGTAATCAAGCCGGTTGAGCGTCTGGACGGGGAAGTAGACTCTTCCATTATGCTGGCTGCTCTTGAGCGTCAGGATTTCATTAGTGCAGATGCAGTGACTGGCATCGGTCATGTGCTGGATTCGCGGGATGAACGACTTAACTATGGCGTGAATGATCGCGTTTACCTACGCCTGAGGGAGCCGGTGAGTCCGGGAGCATTGCTTGATGTGTTTCGCACGGCTGATGCGGTCTCTGACCCTGCCAGCGGCGAAGTAGCAGGCGTGCTGGTTGAGCATCTTGGGCAGATCCGTGTTGATTCGTCTGCCGATGGCATCTATCGCGGCGTGGTCGTGAAAGGTTTTGAAGAAATATCACGTGGTGACCGCCTTAAAGTGGCGCGGGTGATCGACCGGAGAATCGTGCCGAGTACGCCGCAGCAACGGCTGGATGGCAGTGTTATGTATATTCGTAATAATGCCAAAGAGGCCGGTCAAAATCAGGTGGTTGGTATCAGTCTGGGCATCAATAACGGCGTGAAGCCGGGCACATCTCTCTCCATTTATAAGGCCGGACGTCTGATCAGGGACAGAGTGACCGGTGAAGATGTACGCTTGCCAAGAGAAGAGATTGGCAGCCTGCTGGTGCTGGTACCACAGGAGAAAGCATCGATTGCACTGATTACCCGTTCAACACAGGCAATCAATATCGGAGATGCTGTACTTAGCTACAAACCCTGACTCCATTTGCGCTCGAACTGTATCAAACCATCCGACGATTCACGCTTGATGCCTCTAAAAGGGTAACGCCCCCTTCACTGCCCACATTGATCCATTGTTAGAAGCGATCTACGCATGGTTGTATTCGTTAGCACAACTTGATTTTATATATTTCTTGTTATAAATATAGTCTTCAAAAGTGCAAATGACCTGTTCAGCAACGAGTTGAATTTCTTGTGTTTTAGTTCTTAAAACGTCAGTTCTGTGTCTCTCACCAACGGCAACTGGCGTTTCTCTGCCATGCGCCACTGCATTTCTTTTGTCTACAATCTCATTGATCGTCAACTTTATTCTGGGATCAACAGCTATTGGGGTGGCGCCAAAACTACGAATAGTATCTTGGATAGTTTTATACCAGACATTTTGAAGGTTTTGTGAAAATATAGTATTGCTTATATCAAAACTACTTTCTGAATCGAGACTTTCGAACACTTCTGCTGATTTGAAAAAGTAGTCTTTATAGCCGCATTGCTTAAAACTCTGCATCTTGGAGTTTAGAGATATTACATTGAATGCATTTTCGAAATGCCTATTTTTAACCCTTTCACTTTTTATAAGCAGTATCGCTTGCTCAACAGTTTCGTTGACCACTTTTTCAAGAGCTGAGTATAAGTGCACGTAAAACAGTCCGCGCAATATTTTAACTTCCGAAGGTGCTTCTCCATCAGGCTCAATAGATTCTATATAGGCCAAGTTTATAAGAACTTCGCTGAATCTCTCTCGTGAGTTCGCTCGAATAATACTAAACGGCATCCAGTAATTGTTCCTTAACTAAGCTTATTCTCTTAGCTAACATTCTTTTACTATTTGTTGCTCCTGTCGTACATCTCTTAATTTCAGGGTCATTTAGCAGGGGTTCCAATCGCCTTAAATCAAATGGCTTTCCGCTATTCATTGCCTTTGCACAGCCTACCGATATAGCTTCGTACAAGATGACAGGCGTAATGTTTTTCCTTACTCCTCGAACAATACCTTCAGGTAAATTTTCATTTAGCGCTTTAAATGTTTCTTTAAATAGGGCACTAAGTTGCTCCCTTTCTTTAAATGACTTGGTCTTCTTTTCCATATAGTCATTTAAGAACCCCTTTACACTGTGAACAAACGAGTCTGAGTCTTCATGATATGCAAAAAACCTCAAAACAAGCTCTTCATAGCTCCCTGACCGCTCAGCATTTTGTGTCATTTTCACTACCGACCTAAAATCAACGTCATCAGAGAGCTCTTTAATAAAGTCATTGAATTCACCAATGTAAACGCAATTTCTAATTTCTTGTTCATGCAATGTGACTCCGCCAGTATTTAGGCGTTCAAACAAATCGTATCTCACATTAAAGTCACTTCTATCGTTTAGTACTGTTATTCGTAAAGGGCGAGTCTGAAGCATAAACTGCATAGATTTAGGCAAGTCCTCGTAAAACAATCCATTCATTGAATCTAGCTTTTCGAGACCGGACAGTTTCATTTTTTTGTGTTTTATTTTTAACTTGTTTAGTTCTTCATCATTCCCAATGAAGTTTAATATAGTTGTCAGTCGCTGCAGGCCATCAATAACTTCCCATGACGCATCACGGTTAGTGGCCATAAACAAACTTGGAATGGGGATGCCAAGGAAAAGGGACTCTATCAATGCAGACTGTCTGGCCTCATCCCATACAAAATGGCGCTGATATTCAGGGGCAATATCTACCATGCCCTCTAAAACCATGTCGTATAGTTGCTTCAGGGTAATGTCGTAACTATCGAATGCTACTGACCTTCGATTTGAGTCAAGCTGTTCTTGGATTTGTATAATATTCAATTTTTATCCTTCCATTTAGATTGCTCATTGCCCAATTCTTTTGGCCATCTAACTAAGGTAATATGAGGAATGTTATTATGCATATCACATTCCAATACGTAGATATAAGTTTCACCATATTTCATAATTAAAGGGAAAAGTGGAACTCAACGTTTGTTTGCGCACATACACCCGAGTGTATGAGAAAAGATAAACCTCGTGGAGGAGACTGTCCATTCATGGTCGAACTACGCTGTTCAGCTATAGAGTTTTCATTTCAAATAACACGGAGGAGGACTATAAATAGATCCCCCATGAAATCTATAATATTTCATTATAGCTAAAAGATGAGGCTTTGCACTTTGCGAAGGTTTAAAGGATCAAAAGTGCCCGTTTCTGTCCTGAAACGGCTCCACAGGCAGGACTCGAACAAATGGCTGAAATAAGTCAAAACAGAATACTTATCTAAATTTCTTTCGCTATTTCATTCGACCCGGTTATGGGTCTGCTATATTCATACTATGGAATATTCGTTGCCTGTTATGTCCGACCGCGCTCAGTTGTGGCTTCGTCTTGCCATGTTGCGCGGCATAGGCCCTATGCTGGGGCGAAGACTGGTTGCCGAGTTTACTGACATTGAAGCGTTCTGGGCGGCTGATGCTGAAGCGCTAAAAGCAATTGATGGGGTTGGCCCCAAGTTACTCACGATTATTCTTCATAGCGATGAGAAGAGCATCGATCCCGTGATTCAAAGCTGTGAAGAGAGAGGAATCCGGATTATATGTCCGGATGATAAGGTTTGGCCCGCTTCACTGTCGGGGCTGGATGACCTTCCGCTGATCCTGTTTGTGCAGGGAGATGTGAACCAGTTGCATCAACCGAGAATGCTGTCTGTAGTAGGTGCTCGCAGGGCAAGCCGGGAAGGGCAGGTGATTGCCCGGCGCTGGAGCAGGTTTTTTTCTGATCGCGGTGTGAACATTATCAGTGGAATGGCTTATGGCATTGATGCTGCAGCCCATCGCGGTGCGCTGGAGGGTGGTTCGGCAACAATTGCTGTGCTTGGTTGTGGTCTGGCTGCTGTTAGTGAAGAGCAGCAGTTACAAGTCGATGCGATTTGTCGAAAGGGTTGCGTGGTATCCGAATTTCTACCCGAAGTGACTGCTCGTCCTGAATACTTTCCTCGCCGCAATCGCATTATTGCAGCATGTTCTCAGGCGACGCTGGTTGTTGAAGCTGATCTGAGATCAGGGTCCCTGATCACCGCACGCCAGGCGCTTGAGTATGGTCGGGAGGTTTTTGCTGTACCGGGATCCGTGCTGGCAGGGAACCATGAAGGTTGTCATCAACTGATTCGTGATGGTGCGGTATTGGCAGCAAGCCCTGAACAGTTATTGCAGCATATGGGTTGGCAGTCATTAACCGGCAGTCCGAAAAGTCGGAAGAAAACCTATATTCCTGCGACCGATCTGGAGGCAAAAGTACTCTCTGCATTGGGGGCAGAGGGCATGCATCTGGATAGCTTGTGCGAAACTTGCGGGTTGACCCTGCCCGAGCTTTCCCCCATCTTGCTCGCCCTTGAGCTGCAGGGTGTTATTGAGCGCCTGCCCGGTAGCCGTTATATGTTGAGCGTGGAGTTGCCTGAAATATGAGTGCAGTTGTGGTGGTGGAATCTCCCGCCAAAGCAAAAACCATCGAAAAATATCTTGGCAAAGGCTACAAAGTATTAGCCTCTTACGGCCATGTGCGCGCCTTTCCTAAGAAAGACGGCTCTGTTGACCCCGATAATGATTTTGCGATCAAATATCAGGTTATTGATGATAAAAAGAAGCGTCTTGATGATATTGCCAAAGCCCTGAAAAAAGCTGATACACTTATCCTCGCAAGCGATTTGGATAGAGAGGGTGAGGCTATTGCATGGCATGTCGCTGAGGTGATGCGTGAACGCGGGCTGCTCAAAGATAAACCTGTTCTACGTATTACCTTTAACGAGATTACCAAGAAGGCCATTACAGAAGCTGTTGAAAACCCGTCTGAAGTGGATATGAAGATGGTGGATGCTCAGCAGGCACGCAGTGCGCTGGATTATCTGGTGGGCTTCACCCTCTCGCCTCTGTTGTGGCGCAAGATTCGCAGTGGCCTCTCAGCAGGTCGCGTGCAATCGGTAGCTTTGCGCCTGGTCTGTGAGCGTGAACAGCTGATAAGGGATTTCAAACCCAAAGAATTCTGGACGATTGATAATGAGTGCAGCATTGGCAAAGAGGGTTTTCAGGCCCAGCTGCAGGCTGTTGATGGAAAAGCACTGACCAAATTTGCTATTACTGATGGTGTTAATGCCAAGGTTATGGCGCGTCGTGTGGAGAAGGCTTCCTTTCAAGTCAGCGATGTACAAAAGAAACAGACCAAGCAGCAACCGTCTCCTCCGTTTATCACGACTACCTTGCAGATGGACGCCTCTCGTAAGCTGGGATTTACAGCTAGAAAGACCATGCAGGTTGCGCAGAAGTTATACGAAGGTATTGAAGTCGATGGTGAGCCAGTTGGTTTGATCACCTATATGCGTACCGATTCGGTAACACTCTCTGAAGATGCGCTTGACGAAATTCGTTCACATATCAGCAGTGACTATGGTACTGAATACCTGCCTGAGAAAGCACGCCGCTTTAAAACCAAGAGTAAAAATGCTCAGGAAGCGCATGAGGCGATTCGTCCATCTTCGATCATGCGCACACCTGAAGCGATGAAGGCAGTACTCGATGCTGATGGGTTGAAGCTCTACAGTTTGATCTGGAAGCGTGCTCTGGCCTCCCAGATGTCACCGGCCCTGCTGGACCAGGTACGTGCTGATATTGATTCCGGAGACTTGATGCTTCGCGCAACCGGATCCACTCTGGCCTTTCCGGGCTTTCGCAAGCTCTACATCGAAGGAACTGATGAGCCGGGTAAGGATGATAAAGATCGGTTGTTGCCAGCTCTCAAGGTTGGCGATGCGGTGCAGGTAAAAGAAGCCAATGCCAAACAGCACTTTACCGAGCCTAAACCACGCTTCTCTGAAGCGACACTGGTCAAAGAGCTGGAAGCCAACGGTATTGGCCGACCGTCCACCTATGCCTCCATTCTGAATGTGTTGCTTGCACGTGAATATGTTGAGATGGAGAAAAAACGATTTATTCCAACCGATACCGGAGACTGGGTTAATAAATTTCTTGTCTCTTCATTTGGCGCGATTGTTGATCCTACATTTACGGCTTCGGTCGAAGATAAGCTCGATGCTGTAGCGCGTGGCGAGACTGGCTGGAAGCCGGTGTTGCGTGAGTTCTGGGGGCCGTTCAAGGCGGCAGTTGATCTGGCAGCAACGGCTGAGCGTCCATCGGAAGAGACCGATGAGAAGTGCCCAGAGTGCGGTAAACCGATGGCGATCAAGTTGGGACGCTATGGTAAATTCATGGCCTGCACCGGTTACCCTGAATGCAAAGTGGCAAAACCGCTGAATGGATCTGCTGAGCCTGCGGAACCAGAGCTTTCCGACCAGAAATGTGAGAAGTGCGGTGAGCCGATGGCAATCAAAGCGGGACGCTTTGGTAAATTCCTCGGTTGTTCTGCTTACCCGAAATGTAAAAATATTCAGCCTCTGGAGAAGCCGGCGGATACCGGTATTCCATGTCCAAGCTGCGGTAAGGGTACTTTTCTTGAGAAGAAATCCAGGCGCGGAAAAATATTCTACTCCTGTTCATGCTATCCTGAATGTAAAAATGCATTGTGGAACAAGCCGATTGATAAGCCCTGCCCGCAATGTAAGGCACCGTTTGTAACCGAGAAAACCACGAAACGCAATGGCACAGAGAACGTCTGTGCAACAGAAGGTTGCGGCTGGAAAGAGTCGGTCGAGTAGTGTCATGTCTAACTTCAACATTCGCCCAGGTAGTGTTGAAGATCTGCAGTCTGTTTATCGCCTGAATCAGCAGCTCTTTGATCCGGGCTGGTCTGCTGCCTCGCTCTATTCTGCCCTGGAATCCGGCTATGATCTGATTGTCTGTGAACAATCCGGTCTTCTGGCCGGTTACCTGCTCAGTCTGCAGGTTCTTGATGAAGTACAGATCATGCAGATCGCTGTGGGAGTAAATTACCGACGCCAGGGGCTTGCTGCTGCGATGAGTGAATACCTGCTTCAGCACGGCAGTGACGTAGTGCTGGTTACTCTGGAGGTGCGCAGATCCAATGATGCTGCTCAAGCACTCTACCTCAGGCTCGGTTTTGAAGAAGCTGGTTTACGGAAGAAATATTATGCGCCGGATGCTGCTGGTGTTCGTGAAGATGCACTTTTGATGAGTAAAAAGCTTCTTTAATCAGCCTCTTTGAGGATTCACCCCTCTAATCTGTAAGCTCTAATCCCTTTGTTTTTATGGTCTTTTTGGATGCCCGTTCCTTGACCCGGTAGGGGTGTGGGTGCAGATTTCCGGCATATTTCCCCTTCTTAAGTGAGTAGTGAACGATATGAAAATGACCGGCGCCGAAATCTTTGTTGAATGTCTCAAGCGTGAGGGCGTGGATACCATTTTTGGTTATCCCGGCGGTTCCGTGCTGTACATCTATGATGCGATTTTCAAACAGAGCCACTTTAAACACTATCTGGTGCGTCACGAGCAGGGCGCTTTGCACGCGGCTAACGGATATGCACGCGTGTCAGGCAAGTGTGGTGTTGCACTGGTGACATCAGGCCCCGGTGCGACCAATGCTGTGACCGGTCTGGCCGACTCTTTTGCCGATTCCATTCCTACTGTCTGCTTTTCCGGTCAGGTTCCAACCAGCCTGATTGGTAACGATGCTTTTCAGGAAGCTGATGTTGTAGGTATTACACGCTCGGCAACCAAACATAATTTCCTCGTTAAGCGTGTTGAAGATTTGGCAATGATCATCCGTCAGGCATTCCACATCGCGACCACTGGTCGCCCGGGACCTGTACTTGTCGATCTTCCCAAAGATATCAGTAATGCTGTTTGTGAATTTGAGTGGCCTGAAGATATCAGCATGCGTTCTTATCAGCCGGTGACACATGGTCATCCCGGCCAGATCAAGAAGGCAGTTCGATCCATGCTCGCAGCCAAGCGCCCTGTATTGTACACAGGCGGTGGTATTATGAGTGCTATTGGCAGTGCAGGATTGCTGCGTGAGTTATCGCATGCTCTGAATATGCCGGTAACCAATACGTTGATGGGTCTTGGCGGCATGCCACATGAAGATGAACATTTCATCGGTATGCTGGGTATGCATGGTACCTATGAGGCGAATATGGCGGTATCCCATTGTGATCTGTTGATCGCAGTAGGCTCTCGCTTTGATGACCGTGTGACCGGCCGCCTTGATGCTTTTGCACCGGATGCCAAAGTGATTCATATTGATGTGGACCCATCGTCTATTTCCAAAAATATTCATGCTCACCTGCCTATCGTGGGTGATGTCGGTATCGTGTTGAAGCAGATACTCGAAGAGCTTGCCCGTAAAAATGGCGAACCGAATACGCAAGCACTTGCCCTGTGGTGGGATCAGATTAATGAGTGGCGTGAAAAGGAGTCGTTGGGCTTTGATCAGCCGGAAGATGGGCCGATCAAGCCGCAGACTGTGGTGCGCAGAGTGCATGAGAAGAGTGCAGGCAATGCCATCGTTGCGACCGATGTTGGCCAGCATCAGATGTGGGCAGCTCAGCACTACGGCTTTAACCGTCCAAATCGCTGGCTGACTTCAGGTGGTCTGGGGACCATGGGTTATGGCCTTCCGGCAGGCCTTGGTGCGCAGGTTGCTATGCCTGATGAAAAAGTTGTAATTTTTACCGGAGACTCATCGATTCAGATGTGCAGTCAGGAATTTTCCATGGCATTTCAGTATAATCTGCCAGTGATCGTTGTGATTTTGAATAATGGTTACATGGGTATGGTGCGTCAGTGGCAGGAGATGTTCTATGAGTCTCGCTATTCACACTCCTATTTCGACTCTCTGCCTAACTTTGTTAAGCTGGCAGAAGCCTATGGCGGTGTCGGCCTTTGCGTGGAAAATCTTGCAGATCTGGATGCTGCGCTGGATCAGGCTTTGGCTATTGAGGACAAGTTTGTCATTCTGGATGTGAAGGTGTCCAGGGAGGAGAATGTATTCCCGATGGTTCCCGCAGGTGCAGCTTTGAATGAGATGGTGTTGTCATGAGACATATAATTTCAATATTGGTTGAAAACGAATTCGGTGTTCTGACTCGTGTGGCAGGGCTCTTCTCTGCGCGTGGTTATAATATCGAAACGCTGAACGTGGCTCCATTGATGGATAAAACGGTGAGTCGTATGACGCTGGTAACACGCGGCGATGAACAGGTCATCGAGCAGATGAAAAAACAGCTGAACAAGCTGATTCCTGTCATCAAGGTTGAAGACATTTCACATGCTGTGCATCTGGAGCGCGGCATGTTGATGGTGAAGCTGAAAACCGGTTCTGAAAATTGTGAAACGTTGCTGGAGCTGGTTGAGAAGCATGATGCGAAAGTAGTTGATGACCATATCGACAGTCATATGATCGTTGAGTTCACTGGCAAGGTTGATGTGCTTGATGAGCTGCTGATTGAGCTGGAGCCCTTCGGTATCATCGAGACTGCTCGCACAGGGCCTCTGGGCATGCGCCGGGGTGCTGACGGCTTTACTGTCGATTGATTTTGCTCAGGGGGCTTCTTGAGCTTCCCTGACCAGCTGAATGAGTTCAACTGGTGAAAATGGCTTCTGCAAAAAGGGTAGCTTCTTGATGTCGCCGGAAACATTGCGTCCGGAGATGACGATAGTTTTCACATCGGGAGCTATGGCGTGAATGTTCTGATGTAGTTGATAGCCGTTCATGGCTGGCAGGTTATAGTCCGTAATGAGGGTGCCGGATTGAACGTGGCTTTCTTTCAAGTGCGAGAGCGCATCTTCAGGATGTGTGAAAGTGTGAACCGTGTAGCCGATCTCCTCCAGTACGCAGCCTATGAATTCAACGAGATCATGGTTGTCATCAACAATATAAATAGTCAAAGAAGCGTCACTCCTGATGCGTCATGTCCTGTTTATATAGACTATGTCACGAGAAATGTCAAAGCCATGGCGAAGAAAAAAAGGACTCCTGGGGAAGTGCTGATTTTTCAACCCTTCTATCGCGTAGCGAGAGCGCGGCTGCTTGCTCTTACAGTTGTTCCTGTTTGGAGAGGACCTCTGCCACGGTGATAAAAGAGCCCAGTACAAGAAAAGTACCTTCCGGATGTTTGCATAACTGTAGCCTGAGTTGTTCAAAGGCTGCATCGGGAGCACTATTAGCGATGATTTCATGGCAGTAGGATTGTAGCAGGCTTAGCTCCTGTACCAGTGAGCGATCATCACGCGTAAACACAAGAATGGCATCGAACGGATCAGCTATGGCGGGCAGGGATGGAAGCAGGGCTTCAATGGCATGGCGGTTGTGTGCCGCATCCAGCCAGACCCTGGCATTTCCAACCTTAAGTAGCTGCAATCTACCCGGAACCTGACATGTGGTGATAGCTGCTTTTACCTGTGCAAGATCAGCGGTGATTAAGCCTGCTTCTGAAAGACTTCTGATGGCAGCATAAGCCAGTGAGGCATTGACTCTCTGATGCTGGCCGGGAGTACTAAGCTCAGGCCAGGGAAGCATGTCACACAACGCCAGCTTCGGGTTGAATGCCTTCAGTATAGAGGATACTTCAGCCTGCTGCGGTGCAGAGATGGAGTATTCACATCCTTGCATGACCCATGCCTTTTCTTCAGCGATCTCTTGCAGGCTATCACCAAGCCATGCTTGATGATCAATACCGACAGGTGTAATCAGTGCCATATCAGCAGGCAGAGCCGTGGTGGCATCAAGCCGTGCTCCGACACCTGCTTCGAGTATCTCAACATCCACCTGCTCCAGAGCGAATTGATCCAGTGCAGCCGCTGTTGCTGTTTCAAAGTAGGATGCGCCGGATTCCAGCGCTACTGGCATCAGTGTTTCAAGGCTCTGTTGCAGGGCGGAATTGCTGACCGGGACACCATTGATGCGGATGCGTTCATTAAATTCGATGATGTGGGGTGAGGTATACAGCCCCACCTTCAGCCCACAGGCCTGCAGGGCTGCAGCGAGCATGAATGAGGTGGAGCCTTTACCGTTGGTACCGGCTACACGAATCCGTAGCTTGGCTTGATGCTTGTGAACAGACGTGAGCAGGTGTCGAACACGTTGATGTCCGGGTTTATAGTCGCGGTCGGCAGAAGGCCTCCCCAGCGCGCTCAGCCACTGCTCAATGCTTTGTGGCTTCTCACTCATGACAGTGAGATCAGGCGTTTTGTCGGTAGGATCGATCAGTCAGGTGATTGAATGCTGTCGTCAGGTATTCGCGCAGCTCTCCACGGCTCACAACATCGTCAATCAGGCCGTGCTCAAGCAGGAACTCGGAACGCTGGAATCCTTCGGGCAATTTTTCTCCCACGGTTTCCTGAATGACGCGCGGGCCGGCAAAGCCAATGAGTGCACCCGGCTCTGCAATAATAATATCACCCAGCCATGCGTGAGATGCAGATACGCCACCCATGGTTGGGTCGGTGAGCAGGCAGATAAATGGCAGCTTGGCATCGTTGAGCTGATTCACCACGGCTGATGTTTTGGCCATCTGCATGAGTGAAAGCACACCTTCCTGCATACGTGCGCCGCCGGATGCGGCAACAAGAATGTAGGGACAGCCCCGTTTTAGAGCATGTTCCATGCCGCGTACAACCTTTTCGCCTGCAACGGAGCCCATGCTGCCACCCATGTAGGCGAATTCGAAGATGGATGCGGAAACGCAACGGCCATTGATATCCCCGATATAGTTTCGGATGGAGTCTTCAGGCCCAGCCTTTTTGGAGGCGTCTCTGGTGCGATCTTTATATTTCTTTTTGTCTTTAAAGTTCAGCGGATCTTCTGATCGCAGTTCGCTATCATGCTCTTCAAAGGTGTCGGTATCGAACAGCAGTTCAGCTCTTTGCAGGGCAGACATACGCATATGGTGGTTACATTTGCTGCAAACCATGCCGTTGCGATTCAGTTCTTTATTATACAGGGCTTCCGAGCATCCCGGGCATTTTACCCACAAGCCTTCCGGTGATCCTGCATCACTGGACTTCAGGATGTTTTTCGGTGTTTCAATCAGGCGTGTAAACCAGCTCATACCTCAACCTCTTTATAACAGTAATTCATCAACCTGCGACAGCATGCGAAGGTGGGCGATATTCAATGCCTCTACTTCAGCAGTCATAACATTCAGCGTTTCAGGCTTCATATGATACAGATAGACGGGAACTCTACCAACTGCATCGAACTTTTGCAGTTCTTGAAGTACACCATTTGGTGTCAGGTGCCCGCTGACGTATGCCAGATCCTGCAGCGCATTGGGAAAGGAGCAGTCCATGATGACAGCTTTCAGGTTCGGCTGTGCGTTGGCGATTTCCCAGATGCGGTCGGTATACCCTGTGTCACCAGTATAAATAACCTGCATGTCATCCTGTTCCAGTAAGAAACCGATGCAGGGTACCGGATGTGCCACAGGGATGGCCGTAACGCGTACGCCATCGGTGTTAAAAGGTACTTCCGCTTTGACATCGGATAACTTCAGGGTCGCATGTTGCTGATTCGGAATCATGGTGAAATCGGGCCAGATGTGATTATTTAACAGGTGCTCGCGCAGCGCCTGATTGCTTTCTTTCAGGCTATGTATGGTGATATCGGGATTGGCGCTGCTGCCAGTGAGCAGTTTAAGTGCGCGATTATCGGCCAGAAAGGCGATGTCCTTGATATGATCCAGATGCGTATGAGACAGACAGATATGGCGAATGCGATGCTGCTCTTCCAGGGAGAGTGCCTCGGTGGGGGAGCCTGCATCAAGCAGGATGGAGTCGTTGACCAGAAAAGAGGGCAGGCGAAAGCCCTGTAGCTGGCCGCCATAGCAGCCAAGTACCTTTATTCTCAAGATCTGGCTCCGCGAATGGCCTCTTTCATGGCTGAAGCTGAGCTGCTTAGTGCATCAGAGATAGCCTTCTGCCCACTGTTGCTGGTGACCTGGGAGACGAAATGACTACCTACAACCACACCGTCAGCAAATGCTCCGACAGCAGCAGCTTGTTCTGCCGTTTTTACACCGAAACCAACGCAGACTGGCATATCGGACATAGACTGAATATGCGCAGTTTTGGCTTGAATGTCACTGACATTACCCATTTCAGCGCCTGTAATGCCGGTTAGTGAGACATAATAGATAAACCCTGTTCCATGACTGCAGGCCAGTCTGATACGTTCATCCGTGGATGTTGGTGAGAGCAGCAGGATGCGATCAAGATCATGTGTAGCGAAAATTTCGTCGCAGATTGCCCCCTCTTCAGGCGGAATGTCTACCAGCAGGACACCGTCTGCACCGGCATCTTTTGCACGTTTGGCAAAGGTTTCAAAGCCCATGGTATAAGGGATATTGGCATAACCCATAAGCACGATGCCAAGATCCGGGTTGGCTTCTCGCACAACACGGGTGATCTCAAAAACATCCTTGATATGTGTTCCTGCTTCCAGAGCGCGCTCGCTGGCAGCCTGGATGACAGGCCCATCGGCCATCGGGTCGGAAAATGGCATGCCGATTTCCAGAATGTCGGATTGAGCAGCCAGGCTTAACATCAGTTGAGTGCTGAGCGCGGGATCAGGGTCGCCTGCAGTCAGATAGCTGACCAGTGCGGAACGACCTTCGATTTTGCAGCGCTCAAAAACGGTTGCAAGTCGCTGCTTACTCATGCCTGATCCCCTTCACGGTTCTTATCAATCTCATCGCCGAGCAGATCAAACACTGTATCCATATCCTTATCACCACGGCCGGAGAGGTTAATCAGAACCGTTTGCTCAGGAGACATGCTTGCTGCGATCTTCATGCCAGCCGATATCGCATGGCTGGATTCCAGCGCAGGAATGATACCTTCACAGCGGGTCAGGGCTTTGAATGCATCCAGAGCCTGCTCGTCGGTTGCGGCATCTACTTCAAGGCGTCCGTCTTCCAGCATGGCGGCCAATTCCGGGCCGACACCGGGATAATCAAGACCGGCTGAGATGCTGTGGGTTCCCTTAACCTGCCCCTCTTCATCTTCCAGCAGATAGCTGAGACTGCCATGAATGATACCAGGCCTTCCTGCTGCGAGTGAGGCTGCATGCTCATCGCCGTCAAGTCCGTGCCCGCCAGCCTCTACAGCAACGAGACGAACATCCTTGTCATCATAGAAAGGGTGCAGCAGTCCGATAGCATTGGAGCCACCGCCTACGCAGGCAACTGCAACATCGGGAAGGCGGCCAGTCTGATCAATGCACTGTGCCCTGGCCTCCTGACCGATGACGGTGTGGAACTGGCGCACCATCAAGGGGAAAGGGTGAGGTCCTGCAGCAGTACCGAAAATATAATAGGTATCTTCGCAGCTTGCGACCCAGACACGCAGGGCCTCATTCACCGCATCTTTCAATGTTGCTGTGCCGGAATCGACCGGAATGACCTGAGCACCAAGCAGCTTCATGCGAAAAACATTGGGAGCCTGACGACGTATATCTTCGCGTCCCATATAGATTTTACATTCCATATTAAACATGGCGGCAACGGTTGCTGTGGCAACACCATGCTGACCTGCCCCTGTTTCAGCAATGACCTTTTTTTTACCCATGCGACGGGCAAGCAGTGCCTGTCCAATGGTGTTATTCACTTTATGTGCGCCGGTGTGATTCAGGTCTTCACGCTTCAGGTAGATCTGGGCGCCACCTGCTTCAGCTGAGAGGTGCTTGGCGTGATAAAGAGGCGTGGCACGGCCAACATAGTTTTTCAGCAGATCCAGGCGCTCTTCATGGAATACTGGATCAGCCCAGGCTTCAAAGAAGGCATCTTCAATCTCTTTCAGAGGTTGCATCAGGGTTTCTGCGGCGAAGCGACCGCCAAAGCGGCCGAAATGACCTCCGGTATCGGGGCCATGCTTGATTTCCAGGTCGTAAGAAAAGTCGGGGTTGTGAATAGAGTGGCTCATATGTTTCCTGATGTACTGTTGTTTACTGCGTTAACAAAGGCACGCATTTTTTCGGCATCCTTGATGCCCGGGGATATTTCAACGCCGGAGGATACATCCAGTGCAAACCATTGGCGAACTGCAAGGGCCTGGCTGATGTTGTTCGTGTTCAAGCCACCGGCCAGTGTTAAGGGGTGATGATGCTCAAAACCTTCAAGAAGAGACCAGTCAAATGAGATGCCCGTGCCACCGAAGACGCCCGTGGGTGCTTTGGCATCCAGCAGCAGCGGGCAGCTGTAGGTCTGTGCATGCTTCAGGTCTTCTTGTGTAGAGATGGGAATAGCTTTCATAATGCGTCTGTTTTGAGACTGGCAAAACTCCGGAGATTCATCGCCGTGCAGCTGAATCACATCCAGAGGTGCTGCTTGTTGTACCTGTGTGATGTCATCTTGTGTCGGATTAACAAACAGGCCGACGGCAGATACAAATGGCGGCAGTTGTCGAATAATTGATGTTGCCTGTTCAGGTGCAATATAGCGCGGTGATTTCGGGTAAAAGACAAAACCCAGTGCATCCACACCGAGGCTTGCGGCGGCGAGTGCATCCTCGAGTCGGGTGATTCCGCAGACTTTAACACGTGTGCGGAGCGGTGCTTGCAAGGAGTTCATTGCAGCACTCTAGGGAATCTCGGAAAAAACTGCATCCATGCAGTTTGTGTTTAACTAGGGAGTGATTGTGAATTCCCGGATTTACTTATCAAGCCTGCAGATAGAGCATGTAGATATAACCGGTAAAACCACTGGCCAGTAGTGCACCTTCAAAGCGGTTGATAGCACCGCCTTTTTTACGCAGACCGAATGAAACAACAAACAGGGCAATGGTAAAGCCGATCATGATAGGGAAGTCGCGCAGCAGTGCTTCCGGAGCATATTCTCCGGGATGGATCAGTGCAGGCATGGCCAGAACCGCGAGTATATTAAACATATTGGAACCGATGACATTACCGATAGCCAGATCGGCTTCATTTTTCAATGCACCGGCAATAGAGGCGACCAGTTCAGGCAGGCTGGTGCCGATGGCTACGATGGTCAGTCCGATAATCAGATCACTGACTCCGAAAAAGTGGGCGATTTCTATTGCGCCCCACACGACCATGCGGGAGCTGACAATAAGCAGTATGAGTCCGACAATGAACCACATGATGGATTTGGCCATGCTCATCTGATCAGGGATTGAATCGGTGAACTCCTGAACCAGGGGGTCATGTCGGTCTTTCATGCCTATGCGCGTGAGCCAGAACAGCATAAGAGCCAGTCCTGTGATGAGTATAGTGCCGTCAATAAAACTTAGTTCACCATCGGCCATCAGGGCAAAGGCGAGAAAGGTCACCAAAAACAGTACTGGCATCTCACGGCGTAAAGTCATGGATTTTACGCTCAGGGGAATAATCAGGGCGGTGATGCCAAGTACCAGTCCTACGTTGGCAATGTTTGATCCTAATACATTACCAATACCCAGGTTGCGATTGCCGTCGAGCGCGGCCATCGCGGCAACAATCATTTCCGGCAGTGATGTGCCAAGACTGACGATAGTCAGGCCAATGATCATCGGCGGCACACGCAGATTGCGTGCAACGGACGCTGCGCCGTCGACAAATCGGTCTGCTCCCCAGACAAGCATGGCAACGCCAACGATAAGGGAAGCTATAGCGAGTAACATGGATTCAGCCTTTTGAGGTCAGGCGCTCAAGCGCTTCACGATACTTTGCGGATGTTTTGTTCATGATCTCTTCGGGTACTTCCGGGCCCGGAGCCTGTTTGTTCCAGTCCAGTGTTTCCAGCCAGTCACGGATAATCTGCTTGTCAAAACTCGGTGGGCTTACACCGGGCTGATATTCGGATACAGGCCAGAACCGGGATGAGTCAGGTGTGAGGACCTCATCAATCAGTGTCAGCTTGCCATCGTTGTCGAGACCGAATTCAAATTTGGTGTCGGCAATGATAATGCCTTTTTCCAGTGCGAAGGCAGCCGCTTCCTTGTACAGGCGCAGGCTGATATCGCGAACCTGTTCGGCCAAGTCTGTACCGATAATCTGACACATGTTCTCAAAATCGATGTTTTCATCGTGTTGCCCGACAGCTGCTTTTGTCGACGGGGTAAAGATAGGCTCAGGAAGTTGGTCGGCCAGTCCGAGCTTTGCAGGAAGTTCAATGCCGCAAACAGAACCCTGTTTCTGATACTCTTTCCAGCCTGAACCGATCAGGTAGCCGCGTACAATGGCTTCAATCGCCAACGGTTTCAGGCGCTTTACGACAATGGCATGATCCTTCACCTGCTCGCGCTCTTCAGCGTCAGGCATAGCCTCTTCAAGGCTCATCTCTGCTGTGTGGTTAGGTACGATATGGGAGAGTTTATGGAACCAGAAGTCGGAAACGGTATTTAATACCTGACCTTTACCTGGAATCGGTGTTGGTAGAATAACATCAAATGCAGACAGTCGGTCGGTGGTAACAATCAGGATATGATCCTGATCAATCTCAAACATGTCACGCACTTTACCGCTGTGCAGCAGTTTCAGACTTTTGATATTGGCATTTAACATTGCGTCCATTTGGTTCTCCGGGCAGCTATTTCAGTGATGGAAGCGGCGAAAAGTGCCTGAAGCCAGAGCATTGCTCAAGCTGAATCTGTCTGGAGGAGGGGGTTTGTGCAGTTACGTGACTTATAGCTGTCATATTTCTGTGCATAGTATTTGCTCTTGTTGAAACGATCAGGAGGAAGGGATGAAGTTGCTGTTAGCTGCATGTTTTGCGCTGTTTCTAGGCTTTTCGGGTGTTGCCCATGCTGAAGGGACGGGGATGCGTTCGATGCAGAACCTGAAAATCGTATTGAGCAAATTGAAGGAAACCACCTCTTATATTAAAGAGATAGGTGAGATGAAGTCGATGGGCATGCCCGAGCGTGAGGTGAATCGACTGAAAGATGCACTGGGGTTAAAGATTAAACAATTAACCGACGATGCTATTTATGCAATTCATAATCTTTAAGATGGAGAATACATTGTTAAAAATTAAAATTTTGTCCGTATTGCTGCTGGCTCTGTTTCTGTTGCCTGCAGGGCCAGTCTCTATTGCGCATGCCAGTGAATTGGTGCGCCTGAATATTGCAGCATTTGAAAAGCGTGATGCGGCATTTGAGTTTGAATCCATTATTACAGGAACGCATGCCCAGATGTTTGAGCAGATGCAGGGTAAATCCGATGTGATCTTTTTTAATCGTACGCCGGTGCTTATGGATAAAGATGTGATCAATTTGCAGCTGGATGCACTACGCATGTCAAAGGGGGCATTGGCTAATGGCGGACTGAATTGTCAGTTCAGCTTTGATAATGAGTCTGATGAAGACTCCCAGTTCTATTCCATTGCCGGTATGTGTACCTTGATGCACGCAGAAGCGGACGGAACGCGCAAAGTGCGTGCCTATGTCAAGCGTACTATGCTCTCCGATGTCAGTTACGGCATGAATGTCTGGATGAAGGTCTATGAAGACAAGGCAGAGGGTATTGCTATCTATGCGGATGTTGATCCAAAATAAATAGCCGTAAAAAAGGGTCGTGGCGGCGAGACGCTCCGGACTCTTTCGGGCTTTACTCCCCTGGCTTTACATTGTTAGCATGAATCTTGCTCGTAGCACTGAGGCTTGACCGACCAGTGCGCACGGGAGGCTTACAAGCAGGAGTGCCCCTATGCATATGGATCCAATAATGATGAATCTTACGATCGTACTGTCGTTGGCGCTTGGCATTGGCTATCTGACTGTGCGTCTGGGCTTACCGATTGTCGTTGCTTACATCGTTACGGGCATCATGCTTGGCCCGTCAATGTTTGCCGTCGTTGAGGATCAGCATCTGGTGACTCGGGTGGGTGAGATCGGCGTTGTGATGCTGCTATTCTTTGTCGGCATGGAAGTCTCCATCCCCCGGTTGATGGAACGATGGCGTATCGCCGTTATAGGCACTCTGGCTCAGGTTCTTGTCAGTGTCGGGGCCTGTGTAGCTCTGGTCTGGGCCTTTTCGATGCCAATCAGCCTGGGTATTCTCTTCGGCTTTGTGATTTCACTTTCCAGTACTGCAGTGATACTTAAAGAGCTGCAGGATGCCGGTGAAATGGAGGAGCCATTTGGTCAGAATGCCGTGGGTGTCTTGCTGGTTCAGGATATGGCGATCGTACCGATGATGATTGTGCTCAGTCTCATGGGTGATGCTGAGCTGCACGCTGTAGATATTATCAAGCAGCTGGTTGGCGGTGTCGCTATACTGGGGCTCGTTGTGTTCCTGATGCGTACAGGGCGGTTCCATATTCCGGGCTGTCTGAAGGGGAGTCTTGAAAAGCGGGTGTTGCTAGGGCTGCTCCTCTGTCTGGGTTCAGCCACGCTGACATCATGGTTGGGGTTATCTGCAGGGTTGGGAGCCTTCCTTGCCGGAATGTTACTTGCGTCCAGTGATCAGTCCGAGTGGGTGCATGAGCATCTGGAGTCGGTCTACGTGATCTTTGTGATGATCTTCTTCCTTTCCGTTGGCATGATGGTGAATATCGATTATCTGCAGACCCATCTGCTGCTGGTTTTCGGGGCGACAATGGCTGTATTTATCTTCAATTCGGGTTTGAATGTGTTTGTGATGCGCGCTCTTGGTGAGGACTGGGAGCAGGCACTTATTACCGGAGGGCTGCTTAGTCAGATCGGAGAGTTCTCGTTCCTGCTTGCAGCAGTGGGCGTGTTTGCGGGGATACTTTCACCTGAGCTGCATGAGTTGACCGTGATCGTGATCGCCATGACACTGTTATTTAGTCCGCTCTGGATGGTGATGGTCAGAGGGCTTGCTCGCAGGCACGGCGTCTTGCCTGATGTGAGACAATAATCTTTAATTTGCAGCTATAGGAAATAGCTTTGTGGTCGCAATGATTCAAATTGTAATCGGCTTGGGTTAATATTGCTGCAAAAGGAATCTATCATGAAACGAGTACCATTGTTACTATCACTCCTGGCAGCCCTGCTGCTGCCGGGTATTGCCCTCGCCTCGGATGCGGGCGGAGTATCGCCACTGGATTTGACAGCCACCTGGTTTGGCATTGCCTCCCTGATTATCTTTGTGTTTGCCTATGCGCTGGTGATAGGTGAGGAATCTTTGCATCTGCGCAAGTCCAAGCCGGTTATGGTCGCTGCGGGTCTGATCTGGGTTCTGGTTGCCGTCGCCTTTAATGCTCATGGTGATACAACGAGTGCATACAAGCTGGTCCAGCATAATATTCTTGAATATGCCGAGTTGTTGTTATTCCTTCTTGCCGCGATGACCTATGTGAATACGATGGAAGAGCGCAATGTGTTTGCAGCCCTCAGGTCCTATCTGGTGTCAAAGGGGCTGTCGCTGAAGTCGATTTTCTGGCTCACGGGCCTGCTGGCCTTCTTTATCTCCCCGATTGCCGATAATCTGACGACAGCACTGGTGATGGCTGCGGTGGTGATGGCGGTGGCCAGAGACAATGCAAAGTTTGTTTCGCTTGGTTGTATTAATATTGTTATTGCAGCTAATGCAGGTGGCGCATTCAGCCCGTTCGGCGATATCACTACGCTGATGGTGTGGCAGAAGGGCATGGTTCATTTCCAGGAGTTCTTTGTTCTTTTCTTCCCGTCTCTGGTGAACTGGCTGGTGCCGGCGGCGATCATGGTGATGTTCGTGCCGAATGCTGTACCGGAAAGCGTCAACGACGATGTTCAAGTGAAGCAGGGCGGCTTTATTATTATTGGCCTGTTTCTGGTGACCATTGCGATGGCGGTCTCTTTCCACAGTGTGCTTCATCTGCCGTCTATGCTCGGTATGATGACGGGGCTTGGTATACTGAAGTTTTACGGCTACTGGTTAAAGAAATCCGAGTTTCACTTCGAAGAGTCTTTTCAAGGCAATACCCAACTGGATGGTACGCCCAAAGGACCGCCATTTGATATTTTTCATCAATTGCAGCGTTCGGAGTGGGATACGCTGATGTTCTTCTATGGTGTGATTCTTTGCGTAGGTGGTTTGGGAGCATTGGGTTATCTGAATCTTACATCACATCTGATGTACGATCAGCTGGGGGCTAGCTGGGCGAACATTCTGGTCGGGTTCCTTTCTGCCATTGTGGATAATATCCCTGTGATGTTTGCTGTGTTGAGTATGGGTCCTGATATGAGTGTCGATCAGTGGTTGTTGGTGACCTTGACTGCTGGTGTGGGTGGCTCACTGCTCTCTATCGGCTCAGCAGCCGGTGTGGCGCTGATGGGGCAGGCGCGCGGCGCTTACACCTTCTTTGGCCATTTGAAGTGGACATGGGCTATTTTTCTGGGTTATGCCGCATCAATCGCTACCCATTTCTGGATATCAGAAATGGCCTTTTAAGTTGAACAGGTAATCAGAGATGCGTTTATTGCATACGATGCTTCGCGTCAGTGATCTGGAACGATCCATCGCATTTTATACTGATGTGTTGGGTATGCAGTTATTGCGCCGCAAGGACTATCCGGCAGGCAGGTTTACACTCGCCTTTGTTGGTTATGGTGAAGAAGCAGATACCGCAGTGATCGAGTTGACCCACAATTGGGACACTGGGAGCTATGTGCTGGGTGATGCTTTCGGCCATCTCGCCATAGGTGTGGATAATATATATACAGTATGTGACGGAATTCGTGCGGCAGGCTGTGCGATCACGCGAGAACCCGGCCCCATGAAGCATGGCACAAGTGTGATTGCTTTTGTGAAAGACCCTGATGGTTATGCTATCGAGCTTATTGAAGGTCGTTAGGGCAGATATCTGGCACGGATTTAAAGATTATTTGCCCGAATTGAGAAAAACTGTGTTTTAGGCCTTGCTTAATCCATGCAGGGACGCTAGAAATCGCGCCCCTTAAAAATTGACGGAGAAATGACGTGAAAGCAGACATTCATCCAGAGTATCTCGCATCCAAGGTAACTTGTTCTTGCGGAAATACATTTGAAACGCACTCTACCAAAGGCGACATCCATGTGGAAATTTGTTCCGCATGCCACCCGTTCTATACGGGTAAGCAGAAGATTGTCGATACTGAAGGTCGAGTCGAACGTTTCTATAAGAAATACGGCAAGCCTGCGAAAGCTGCGTAAGGCTCGGAGTAATATATGTACGCTGTAATTAAAACTGGCGGTAAACAGTACCGCGTTCAGGAAGGTGATGTCCTGAATGTTGAGAAGCTGGATGCCGAAACCGGTAACGAAATCACATTTGATGATGTTCTACTCGTGGGCGAAGGTGAGTCCATTAAAACTGGCGCTGATGCTGCAAGTGCATCAGTAACAGGTGTAGTAACTGAGACCGGCCGTGGTCAGAAGATTGTAGTCTTCAAAAAGCGTCGCCGTAAAAACTATCGTCTGACCCAGGGTCATCGCCAGAGCTTCACCTCTGTGCGTATCGACAAGATCAAGGAGTAAAACCATGGCACATAAGAAAGCAGGTGGTTCCAGTCGTAACGGACGCGATTCCAATTCCAAGCGCCTTGGCGTGAAAAAATATGGCGGCGAAGCTGTCATTGCCGGTAATATCGTTGTGCGTCAGCGCGGCACCAAAATCCGTCCGGGTGATAATGTAGGTTGTGGTCGTGACCACACTCTCTTCGCCCTCACAGACGGCAAGGTTGAATATTACAAAAGTGCCGGTCGCACAACTGTTCGTATTACCGAATAAGGCAGTTGTAGGTCGAGTTTGAATTATGGGGTGCGCTGGTCGCACCCCTTTTTCGTTGGTGAAAAAAATATCACCGCAAAGGCACAGGGGCGCAAAGTAAAACCAATAACAGGGCTTTCTGATGCATGGTGATGTGTCGGGGCGGCATCGCCGCTGATTGTTGGATCTTCTTTGAGTCTCTGTGTCTTTGTGGTTCAGATGAATTATGGTGTAATGCAGCATGCGTTTTATTGATGAAGTAAAAATAGAGGTACGTGCCGGTAATGGTGGCAAGGGTGCGACCTCATTCCGGCGTGAAAAATATATTCCCAAGGGTGGTCCGGACGGTGGCGATGGTGGCCGTGGTGGCCATGTTATCTTCGTGGCCTCGCGCGATAAGAATACGCTGCAGGAGCTTTATCTTCGCAAGCGTCTGATTGCCGAAAATGGTAAGTCGGGCAAGGGCTCAAACTGCCATGGCAGAAACGGTGAGGACATTACCATCGAGGTGCCGATCGGCACCATCGTGAAAGATGAAGAGGGTCATATGCTTTACGACCTGTCGACTGCCGGTAGTAGCTACTTTGTTGCCCGTGGTGGCGAAGGGGGGATGGGCAATGCCCGATTTGCAACCAGTACCAATCGTGCGCCACGTTACTCACAGCCGGGTCTGGAAGGCGAGCAAGGCTTACGTTTTCTAGAGCTTAAGCTGATGGCTGATGTCGGGCTGGTTGGCCTGCCCAATGCCGGAAAATCAACCCTGTTATCCCGCATCTCCAATGCGCGCCCGAAGATTGCCGATTACCCGTTCACTACGATTAAACCGATGCTGGGTCAGGTATTTATGGATGATGGTGACGGTTTTGTTGTCGCCGATATTCCCGGCCTGATTGAAGGCGCACATGAAGGCAAAGGCCTTGGTCATCGTTTTTTGCGTCATATTGAGCGTACGACGGTGCTGTTACATCTAGTGGATGCAGCATGTGAAGACGGCAAGCCGGTGATGGAACAGATTGCGGAAGTGAATGGTGAACTGGAAGGTTATGGCGTCGCATTGACAGGAAAGCCGCGTTTGTTGGTATTCAATAAAGCCGATGCCCTGCTTGATGAAGAGCGGACAGCGATTGAAACGGATATTGCTGATTTGGATGTGAAGGTCTTCTTTGTTTCTGCGGTAACTGGCGAGGGTATCAAGCCGTTGTTATGGCATATTTATGAGCTGGTTCTGGCAGTGCGCAAGGCAGCGGCAGAGGATGCTGAGTTGATTGATTTTACTGAGGAGTCCTCCGGAGACGTAGATGATCAAATCCAGAGCTGATTTAGCCAGGGCAAAACGGGTGGTGGTGAAAATCGGCAGTTCTCTGCTTGCCGATGCAGAAACCGGTATCTGTCAGGATGTGATCGACAGGTTGGTGGATGATGTAGCCGGTTTCATGGTCGATGGCATAGAAGTTGTGGTGGTTACCTCAGGCTCTGTTGCGCTTGGCCGAGTAGATCTGGGTTGGCTGGATCAGGAGCTTTCGGTGCATGAGAAACAGGCTGCTGCAGCTATCGGTCAGCCCAAGCTGATGGATGCGTACGCAAAAGCCTTTAGCCGGCATGACCGCAGCATCGCACAGATGTTGCTGACCAAGGATGACCTCCGCCATCGTCGTCGTTATCTGAACACCAGTAATACCAGTGAAACCCTGTTCTCTGCGGGTGTCGTGCCTATTGTTAACGAGAACGACACGGTCGTAGTGGCTGAAATTAAGTTCGGAGATAACGATTCACTGGGCGCACTGGTGAGCATGGTGGTTGATGCAGATCTGCTGGTGATGTTGACTGATGTGGAAGGTCTGTTCGATAAAAACCCGGCCAAACACAGTGATGCGCAGCGCGTGGGTGTCGTGGCACATCTCAATGAAGAGCATATCGCTATGGCTGGAGATGCAGGCTCCTCATTTGGAACCGGAGGCATGGCCAGTAAATTGACCGCCGCACGGATAGCAACCAAAAGTGGCGTTGCTGCAGCGATTATCAGTGGTGAAAAGCCGGGTGCGTTAGGCAGGCTTCTGAATGGTGAGGACGAAGGTACGCTGTTTTTATGTGGCGTGGATAGGCAGACCAAGCGTAAGCACTGGATTATGGAAGTATTGCACCCTGCAGGCGAGATTCGTATTGATGCGGGGGCAGAGAAAGCTTTGCTCAAGCAGGGCGGTAGTTTACTGCCTATTGGCGTGACCGCAGTTGAAGGCGTATTTGATAAAGGTGACTGCGTTGAGGTTATCGGGCCCGGTGGTGTGATTGCTCGCGGCCTGTGCAATTATACGGCTGAAGAGATGCGTCTGATTATGGGCCATGCCAGTGGTGAAATAGAGACTATCCTCGGTTTCCACGATTTTACTTCAGTGATCCATCGCGACAATCTGGTGATAAGTAGAGTCGATTAAGTCAGTCCTGAAAGGGCAAAGTACGGAGAGAGCAAATGGAAGCAGATGCAGTAACAACCATGAATGGACTGGGTCTTAAGGCCCGGGCAGCTGCCAAGGCAATGCGCATGGCTGACACCAGAGCCAAAAATGAAGCATTGATGCTGGCGGCAGCTGTGATTCGGCGTGAAATGCAGGAAATTATTGCCGCGAATGCGCTGGATATGAAAGCGGCTGATGAAAATGGTCTGGACGATGCGATGAAAGATCGTCTTATGCTGAACAGTGACCGCATTGAAGCCATGGCTGAGGGACTGGAGCAGATTGCAGCCCTGCCTGATCCTGTTGGAGCTATTGATCACTTGCGTTATCGCCCCTCCGGTATTCAGGTTGGGCATATGCGTGTACCTCTCGGGGTGATTGGTATTATTTATGAATCACGCCCTAATGTGACGGCTGATGCGGCTGGCCTCTGTTTGAAGTCGGGTAATGCGGCGATTCTACGTGGCGGCTCCGAAGCGATACATTCCAATCGTGCTGTGGCGGCATGCCTGCGCCGGGCGCTGGTGGATAGTGGTTTGTCGCAGAATGCGGTTCAACTGGTGGATTCCACTGACAGGACTCTGGTCGGGGCGCTGTTGAAGAGTGAGCAGTATGTCGATGTGATTATTCCACGTGGGGGCAAGTCGCTGATTGAACGTGTATCCTCGGAATCCCGCGTGCCGGTGATCAAGCATCTGGACGGGATCTGTCACGTTTATATTGATGCATCAGCGAAACCTGCCATGGCGTTGAATATTGCAGTGAATGCTAAAACACACCGCTATGGTGTTTGTAACGCGATGGAAACACTGCTGATCCATAAAGATATAAAGGCTGAAGTCACTGCGGCAATCATTCAGGCCATGCTTGAGAAAGGTGTTGAAGTGCGCGGTTGCGAACATACACGCGCTCTGGCTGAAGATCTGGATGTGAAGATAGCAACGGATGAGGACTGGGCTACGGAATACCTCTCGCCCGTACTCTCTATACGCATAGTAGATGGTCTTGAGATGGCCGTTGATCATATTGCTGAATATGGCTCCGGACATACTGAAAGTATTGTGACAGAAGATTATGAGTCAGGTCAGCGTTTCCTGCGTGAAGTGGATTCAGCATCAGTGATGTGGAATGCCAGCACCCGCTTTGCTGACGGTTTTGAATATGGATTGGGAGCTGAAATCGGCATTTCCACGGATCGGCTTCACGTGCGTGGCCCGGTAGGACTGGAAGGATTAACAACACAGAAATGGATTGTGTTAGGGAATGGTCAAGTCAGAGCCTGATTGATTTTTGAGCTTATTGATGGTGAGCGTTACTCATGATTGAGAAAAGAATCGGGCTGTTTGGCGGCTCTTTTGATCCTCCCCATCTGGGCCATGTAGCGCTGGTACAAGCTGGGCTGGATATGGGGCTGGATGAAGTATGGGTGATTCCTGCACTACCTGTTCATCGAGAGCTTTCAGGCAATGCTGATGGTGAAACACGCAAGTCCTGGCTGAACAAGGTTTTTGCAGGTCGGGCTGATGTGAAAGTGCTTGATTGGGAAGTGAGCCGGGATCAGCCAACGCCGGCAGTAGATACGTTACGCAGGTTCTGCAGTGAGTTTCCGGGGGTAACACCCTGGTTGATGCTGGGGGCAGATGCCTGGTCAGGTCTGGAATCCTGGCTGCAGTACCCGGCCCATCAGTCGTTGTGTAATGTGGCTGTATTTGCTCGCAAGGGCATGCCGCCGGTCACAGCACTTGCAGGATGGCAGGAAGTGAAGCTGGGCGACTGGTCTGCCTGTTCTACAGCGGGGCACTGGTGTTCTGTGGGGGGGGCGTTGCCGGATGTTTCGGCAACCGATGTTCGCAATCGTGCAGGGCTTGGTTTATCGCTGGCAGGGCTGGTTCCTGCAGAGTTATGCAGGGATATAGAGAAAAATTATGGGTCATCAGGAGTAGATGTGACACAAACAGTAGAAAAAAACGAACAATTTGAAGCCATGACAGATGCAATTATTGAGGCGCTGGAAGATAAAAAAGCTCAGGATGTACTCATTATTGACGTGCGTGGCCGTTGTGATTTTACAGATCGCTTTGTGATTGCCACTGGCCGTTCTGACCGTCAGCTCAAGGCGCTTGCAAATTCCGTGTCTGAAGTCGCTCATCGTTATGATATGCCAGCAAAAATTGAAGGACTTGAGGCCATGGAGTGGTTGATTGTTGATCTCGGTAATGTGGTTGTACATCTGTTTGTACCGGAAGCCAGAGAGAGTTTTCAGCTGGAACGCTTGTGGAGCTCATCCAAGGTGGCAACTGGCGAATCGTGAAGCTACGCCTGTTGGTCGTGGGCCGAGGCTCTAAAGAGCTGGCCGATTTTGAGGCCCGCTTTATAGAGCGGCTCAAGCCTTTTGCATCCTGTGTGGTGGTGGAGTTACCGGAAGGTCGCGGCAAACAGGTTTCGCAACGCAAACAGGAGGAAGCCAAGCATATTCTCAAGCAGGCTGGCAAAGGGTTTATCCTGTTTGATGAGCACGGGAGTCTCAACGACAGCAAAAAATGGGCTTCATATATTTCAAGGATGCCTGCCGATGCACAGCTGGACTTTGTGATTGGCGGAGCCGACGGCTTGCATGATGATATACGCAGGCAGGCGGCAGCCTGCTGGAGTCTGTCAAAGCTGACTTTGCCACACCAGCTGGTGCGAGCAGTGGTTTTGGAGCAGCTATACCGTGCGTTTACGATCATTCAGGGCCACCCCTACCACCGCGTATGAAAAGCATGTTCCGGATTCTGATGATATTGATGCTGAGCGTCTGGCTGGTTCCAGTCTCGGCAGATATTGTTATGGCAGCATCCACGCTTTCAACCCAGGAGAAGATTGACCGTATCAAGCAGGAACGAAAAAAAATGGCCGGGGTTAAGCGGAAGCTGGAGAAGCAGCTTGGTTCGATTGGCAAAGAACTGAGAGGGCTTGATTCAGAACTGATCGCAGCGCGAAAACTGTCCCGTTCAGCACGCGACAAAGTGCGCGCAACTGATAAAAGGCTGTCTGATCTGAAACAGCAGTCCGGTGATCTCAACAGGCGCATTCAATCATTAAAGCAGGCTATGCTGGATCAGGCTGCCGCTGCATGGAAGCGTAGTTCCCGTTCTTCTGAATGGATGGGGATCTTTACCGGAGTACCGGTCAGTGATATTCCACATCGCCGTTACCTGCTCAACAGGGTGATGCACTCTCAGTCTGATGACCGCCGTCTCTACCTCGAATCCATAACAGAACTGGCAAAAGTCGAGGTCGAGTTGCAAGAGCAGCGTGCGGCGCTTGAATTGCTCAGGCTTGAGAAACAAAAGGCTGAAAACGTGCTTTCTGCACGTGCAGGCGACAAGCGCAAGGTGATGAACCGCGTACGCAAAGAGATGTCTAGCCAGAAGGGCAAGGAAAAGCGACTTGCGCGAGAAGAAAAGGCGCTGCTAAGACTATTGGACGGTATAGGGCAGGATGAGCTGCTTGCTGTTGATAAAGGCAGTGATGAGCCCCAACAGAAGGTGCGTAAGCGCAAGGGCCGCCTTCAATGGCCCATTTCTGCCAGACTCGTGGCAAGTTTTCATTCCCGGCCAAGAGCGGGCATGCCTCGTTTGCAAGGTGTGCAGCTAAGACCGAAGAGAAGTGTTAAACAGGTGAAGGCGATGGCGGGTGGGCAAGTACGTTATGCCGACTGGTTTGGCGGATATGGATTGATGACCATTGTTGATTATGGCGACGGGGTACTCGGTGTTTATGCGCACAATGATGCACTGCATAAACAGCTGGGTGACTGGGTTGAAGAGGGTGAGGTTATTGCCGATGCCGGTAGCACGGGCTGGGTGAACAAGGTAACACTCTATTTTGAGATCCGGGACCGGGGCAAGGCTGTAAACCCGAAACGCTGGTGTCGTCGCTGATAGGCTGGCATCCTGCATGCTTAAGGTGGATGTAATGTGGTGGCCGTGTCCTGGGTCACTGAGTTTGGCTTGAATATCTTGATGTTCAGGCACCTTAAATTGAGAACCCATCAGAAATGGAGAACAATATGTCTTTGAAGTTGCGTCGAGTTTTACTGGCTACGGGTGGCGTAGCACTGCTGGCTGCGGGTGTGATGGCCTGGCAACCGGGTGCGGGTTACCAGCAGGCAAATGCTGCAACCGATTATGAACAGCTACAGAAATTTTCTCGTGTGATGGATCTGGTGCGCCGTGCTTATGTAGAAAATGTCGGTGATGAGAAGCTGATAGAAGGCGCTCTGAGCGGCATGCTTTCAAGCCTTGATCCGCACTCCACCTATCTTGATAAAGAGATGTACAAGCAGATGACTGTGGATACCAAGGGTGAGTTTGGTGGTCTGGGCATTGAAATATCCTCTGCTGAAGGCGGCATACGCATTGTTTCGCCGATTGAGGATACGCCAGCCTATCGGGCAGGTGTGAAAGCAGGCGACCTGATCATCAAGATTAATGATGAACTGGCGCGTGATATGTCTCTGCCGGAAGCTGTGAAGAAGATGCGAGGTAAAGTAGGCACCAGTATCATGCTGACTATTTTCCGGAAAGGTGAAGGTGCACCGCTGGAAGTGAAAATTGTGCGTGCGATCATTAAAGTGAAGTCGGTGAAAAGTGATCTGTTGGCACCGGGTTATGCTTACCTTCGCGTGACCCAGTTTCAGGAACGCACAGGTGCATTGTTGAAGGAGCAGATTGCGGAGATGAAAAAGCGAGCTGGCGGATCGTTGTCGGGAGCTGTGCTTGATCTGCGTAATAATCCGGGTGGCTTGTTGAATCAGGCGGTTGAAGTGTCTGATATGTTCCTTGAAAAGGGTAATGTTGTGAGTACCAAGTCGCGTGCAGGCAAAAGCCTCTCTTTTGATGCGCATTCCGGTGATGAGTTGAATGGATTACCATTGATTGTGTTGATTAACCATGGCTCAGCCTCGGCATCCGAGATCGTTGCAGGCGCACTGCAGGATCATCATCGTGCTGTGCTGCTTGGTACCAAGAGCTTCGGTAAGGGCTCTGTGCAGTCGGTTGTACCATTGCAGGATGGCACTGCGATTAAAGTTACCACGGCTCTCTATTATACGCCAAACGGCCGCTCTATTCAGGCTACCGGAATCGATCCTGATATCGAAGTTGAACAGGTGATCAGTAAGCCGGTTGAAACTGCTGCAAGTTCCATCTCTTCGGTATCGGAGCGGGATTTGAAAGGACATCTCTCCAATGGTAACGGCAAGAAAGAGAGTGCGAAGAAAGAGAAACACGGTGAAGATGCCAGTGCCGTGATGCAGGAACGTTTGAAAATTGATACGCAATTGCAACGTGCGCTGGATCTGCTCAGGGGCTTGCACGCCCTGAATGCGGGGTAAGCCGGCACACTTTATGTCTCATAAAAGAAAGCTGCCATTATGGCTGGTAGTCTTACTATCTCTGCTGCTGGCCGTACTGGTGGTTGTTATGGTGCTTAATACGGTAAAAGACATACATGGCCCTGCTGAGCATGTTGCAATCCCTTATACGCAGCAGCCTGTAACAGAAGAGATAGAAAAGATTATTGCAGAAGATGAGAAGCTTGCCGATGTTCCAGTGTTGCCAAGGGCTGAGTCCGGCATTGCGCTCGTTATTGATGATGTCGGTTACGACATGGCTGGCCTGCGCAGGATTTTAGACCTGTCTGTGCCCATTGCCATTGCAGTCATTCCCGATGCACCCTATGCCAGCGAATCAGCCGAGCTTGCGCATCAGGCCGATCAGGTGGTGATGTTGCATTTGCCTATGGAGCCGACTACCGAGAAATACCGCAACAACATGTCGGCAGCCTTTCTGCATGAAAAGTTGAATGCAGAGCAGTTGCGGGCAACCTTTCAGGCTAATCTGGACAGGGTGCCGCATGCTGAAGGTGTGAATAATCACATGGGATCATATCTTACCCAGCTGGCAGAACCCATGCGCGAGGTGATGCAGCTCTGCCATGAGCAGGGCTTGTTCTTTGTCGACTCAAAAACCAGTTCAAAAAGTGTGGCCGCAGAGATGGCAGAAGCTGCTGGACTCGCCTGGGCTTCGCGACGGATCTTTCTTGATCATGACATTAATGAAGAGGCTATGCTCAAGGCCTGGCAACGGGCACGAAGCTGTGTGGAGAAAGGTCAGCGTTGTCTGGTTATCGGTCATCCTCATCGTGAAACGCTTAAGTTCCTTGAAAAACATCTTTCCCGGCTAGACGCATCCAATATGATTTCAGTGAAGCAGATGCTTAGTCCTGCAGTTTCAAAGCAGGAGAATAAGCGTAGCACTCCGGCTGAGCTGCTATAGTGGCCGCGCTACGTAAGTACCTGCTGGCAGGGATAGTCGCACTTGCCCCGATTCTGGTTACGGTGGCATTGATTAACTGGTTGATAGAGCTTTCAGATCAGGCACTTGGCCTGTTGCCGGAGCAGTATCAGCCTGAGATGTTGATAGGCATTAATATTCCGGGCCTGGGAATCATACTGGCGCTGGTTGTCATTATTGTGGTTGGTGCGCTTACAACGCATTTCATCGGTTATCATCTGATGCGGCTAATTGACCGTGTGATGGGGCGTATCCCGTTAGTTCGTTCTGTTTATAAGGGAACAAGGCAGCTGCTGGATTCCATTTTCAGTGATCAGTCGCAGGCATTTCAAGAGGTGGTTATGGTGCCATTTCCGAATAGTGGGAGCATGGTGATAGGCTTTGTTACAGCAGAGGCACCTGTGAGACTGATTGGAGACAGTGAAAAGCGGGTGTCTGTATTTATCCCCTCTACACCGATACCGACAACAGGTTGGTTGTTGTTTGTTGAGGATTCAAAACTACATCGTCTTGATATGAGTGTAGAAGAGGGGATGCGGCTGGTTCTTTCAGGTGGCATGCTGCCTGCCGGAGGAGAAGATAAGCATGTATGATAGTCAAAGAGAGTCTTGTTCCATTTCTCAATACCGTTACGATGCCACTATTATGGTAAAAATAACCTGCCTGCTATTATGCTTATTCTGTATGCCTGGTTTTGCAACGGCTAAATCGTCTACTGCTCTGGCTGAAGAGATGATTTCCAAGGGTCGTGATGCAATGGCGATTAATATTCTCAGAAAAGAAGTGAAAAAGAATCCGCAAGACTTTAAGGCCTGGTTCATGCTTGGAGTCACCGAGGCCAAGCGCCGTCAGTTCCATGATGCGATCCAGGCATTCAATAAAGTGATTGAACTACAGCCAAAACTGGCAGAGCCGCACAATAATCTTGCGGTGATCTACAACGAGCTTGGAGACTTGCGTGCTGCAGTGCGGGAGCTGGAAGCCTCTCTGGAATTGAACCCTGCTTACGGAACTGCTCATGAAAATATTGGGGACCTGTATGTGAAACTGGCTGCTCAATCATATAAGCAGGCTCTGGTTAAGGGTGACAATGCTATGTTGCAGCAGCGTTATGAACGGCTGTTACGTATCCATGGTGAAGAGAATCCGGGAGCCTCAGCAAAGCCTGCCGGAAAGAAAGTCGCGGCACCTGTTGTCGCTACTACTAAAGCTGTGAAAGCGGCGAGTGATAGTATGCCTGATGCGGTAAGTGAAGAGGTAAGGCAGGAGTTACTGCAGGCAATCGAGGCATGGCGCAGTGCCTGGAGTAAGCAGGATCTTGAAGCTTATTACGCTGCTTATGATGAAAATTTCGGGCCGAATAACCGCTTTAAAACACGTAAATCCTGGAAGCGGTACAAAAATGGGGCGATCAAAAACAAGAAGTTTATCAATGTGGAGTTAGAAGATATTGTTATCTCCAGCAAGCCTGAAGGGTTGGTGAAGGCTGCGATGCTGCAGCATTACAGCTCTGACAGGTTTAAGAGCGATGACCTCAAAGAACTGATTTTCAGGAAGTCGGATAGCGGCTGGAAAATTACTTATGAAATATCAAGGTAATACCACTCTACTGCCTCTGTTTCTGCTGGCGCTTTTTTTGCTGCCGGTGCAAGGCGAGGCAAATGGCGAGCAGCTGGCCTATGCGTCACAGGTGCTCACCGAGGGTAAACATCAGATTGTCCGCAATATGACAGGTCAGGATCGTACGATACTTCTGGCAACTGCAGCGTTGAATTCAGATCAACCGAAGCAGGCTCTGGAGCATCTTGCCGCAGCAAAGAGCAGGGATCCGCTGGTAGCACTGCTTGAGGCTGAAGCGCATCGTCAGCAAGCGGTTCATGCGATGGCGCAGGCCGGTGTTTATGCTGATGATATTCAACAGCAGGGAGATATGTTGGCTTCAGCAGACCTTGGCCGTGGACTGGGTGAGGCCAATGCGCGCCTTCATTCATTTATAGATAAGCTGAATAATGTTTCGGGTGACCCGTTGGACATTCTTTTGCCGGGCCCCGCCGTCGATAACGTATTCATGTTCGATAAAGCGCTGAATCGTATGTATGTGTATGGGCCTGATGGTAAGGGTGGCTTGAAAAAGCTTGCTGATGAATATGTTGTAACCGGCTCAGTGAAAGGTGATAAGCAGGTACAGGGTGACGGCAAAACGCCAAACGGTATTTATCGCTTTATCAAGAAGTTGCAGGGCAAAGAACTGGAAGCACGTTATGGCCCTGTAGCGTTTCCGATTGATTATCCCAACAAACTTGATGTTTTACATCGGAAAAATGGCTATGGGATCTGGTTGCATGGTTATCCGGTGGATGTCTTGCGCAGGCCTCCTCAGGATACGCGTGGTTGCTTTTCAATCTCAAACAATCGTTTGGTGGAGATGGCTGACTTTGTCAGGCTAAAACGAAGCTGGGTGATTGTCGGAGAGAATCTTGAGTTTGATCGCCATGGTGAAAAGAAAGAGTTGCTTGCTTCTGTTCGGCGGGATATTGAATCATGGCGCAGCGACTGGGCCTCATTGGATACCAATGCATACCTTTCCCACTACCATCATAGTTTTCGTTCAGGCGAACGTGATTTAAAGGCATGGAAGTCATATAAGCAGCGTGTGAATGCCAATAAAAGTTTTGTGGAAGTCAATTTTTCCAATATGACATTGATGCGTGATCCTAACCGCTGGCCTGAAGGTGAAATGCTTGTAGCTGAGTTTGACCAGTCGTATCGCTCCAATAATTACGCCGACCAGGGGCGCAAACGTTTGTATATGGCCCGTGAATCTGAACAGCAGCCGTGGAAGATTTTGCTCGAAGAGTCATTGTAAGGTGAGTGAAAAAAAAGACGTAACCAGGGTTGAAGAGTTCTCTTCCCGGCGCTTTCAGAAACTTGCAGATGAAAACCGGGAGCTGAAGGCTTATGTGGCCGAAGTCATGCAGCGATTACGCCAGAATGAGCAGCTATTTTCACGCATGTTTGAGCTTGAGTCGCAGGTGCTCAAATCCACGGATCCGGAAGACCTCTGCTTTACCCTGCTGCGTGGTTTGCGAACTGGATTCGAACTCGATTTTGTCCGCTTCTGGCTAGACCGTTCCAGCTTTATAGGTGGTCATCAACTGGATTCTCTTTCCGAACGGGATCTTGTCTGGGTGGAGAAGGATGAGATTCAGCAGATGGGAATTTCACGTAAACGGGCATGGCTGGTACAGCTTTCACCTGAAAGTACATTTGAGTGGCTGGAGACGCAGGATCAGCATCTGGGCTCAATCGCTTTGTTGACTCTGGGATCGTTAGACAAGCCCTTTGGTGTGTTGGGTGTAGGTTCGGTGGACAGGGATCGTTTTGCACCGGATCAGAGCAGTGATTTCCTGCAGCACTTGTCACAGGTTGTTAGTCTGACTCTGGAGCATGCAGTAGCACGTGAACATCTGGCCCGACTTTCTGTTACCGATAGCCTGACCGGTTGTCATAACCGCCGTTTTTTGCAGCCACACAGCCATCAGCCATTGTCGCAGTGGTTTGGTAAGAGTCAGGTGGCCTGTCTGTATACAGATGTTGATCACTTTAAACCTCTGAGTGAGCGATTGGGAACCGAGGTCGGTGACGAGGTCCTGGGCTTGGTCAGTGCAGCTCTGCGTGAACATGTGCGAGCGAATGATCCTTTGATTCGTATGGGAGGGGATGAGTTTGTGCTTCTCCTTCCCGGTTGTTCTGAGCAGAAGGCTCGTGAGATTGCAGCTCAGGCTGTAGATAGTGTTGCAGGAAAAGTGTTGAAAAATGGCGAGCAGACCAGTGTTAGTATTGGTGTGGCCTTCTCTTCTGCTGAAAAAGATATGGCTGTTAAGTGCTTGATTGCTGCAGCTGATCAGGCGATGTATGTCGCCAAGGCACTGGGTGGTAATCGCTTTGAAGCTGCCGAATCTGTCTCAGAACGTACTGATCATGCCGGAGATGAAGGCTGATCCTTGCCTCAAAGAGGCGATCACACTCTTTCTACAGGAACTGGCCGATGTTCGGCTTGCATCCATCCATACAGTAGCGGCCTATCGGCGTGATCTATCCCAGTTTATGGATCAGTGCGGTGAATCTACAGCATTGTCAGCCATTACCCGAACCCAGATACAGGATTGGCTGGTAAGTAGTCATGCTTCAGGCCTTGCGGTCTCGACACTTGCCCGCCGCCTTTCTGCAGTTTCAAGTTTTTTTGATGCAGCAGTGAATGCCGAGTGGTGCAAAACAAATATTGCTGCCGGCGTGCGTCCACCCAAACAGCCCAAGCGCCTGCCACGCACCCTGCCTCCTGAGCAGACTTCAGTGCTGATGGGGAAAACTGATCGTAGCAGCGAGCTGCGTGATCTGGCCTTGCTTGCTGTGATGTACGGTTGCGGTTTGCGTGTGTCGGAGGTGGTTGGCCTTGATCTGGTTGATGTTGATCTGCATCAGTTTGAGCTTCGTGTGTTCGGTAAGGGGCGTAAGGAGCGCATCGTTCCACTACCGGAAGGGGCTGTTCAGTATGTTCAGGGCTATCTGGCAGAGAGGATGTCCGGAGATGAGGAGCAAGCTCTGTTTCTTAATAATCGAGGTAAGCGATTGTCGGTACGTAGTGTGCAGCGCATGTTAAAGGAGAGGGCTCTGCAAACTGGTGCTGATGTATCCGTTACTCCGCATCGGCTACGACACTCCTTTGCCACAGATCTTCTGGCAGGCGGTGTTGATCTGCGAGCGATTCAGGAGCTGCTTGGCCATGCCTCACTGGCAACGACTGAGCGCTATACCCATCTGGATATTGCCAAACTGACAGAGGTGTATGATCAAACCCATCCTCGTGCGAAAAAAAACTGAATAAAGTCTAAAGTAAGAGGGCTTCAGGGCTGCCGTTGGTCAGCTGTTTTCTACAATAGATTCAAGGCGAGTGAGAGCTAGCAGAAGACGCATGCGCCGTGATTCAGCACGCCGGGCTTCACCGGTTTTTTGCTCCGATTCAAATTTTTCATAGGCATGGGTGGAGAGAAACGGTTCCATCTCCGGCCATAATCTGTGCGAATGCCAGAGTTTTTGCCCGGCTCGCATGTACTGTTTGTCCGGCTGATCCAGCAGTTGGGTGATAGCCTTGTTTTTTAGTATAGTCAGGCGGTGGAGCCACTCTTTTCTTAAATTATGCGCATCATCATCACCCCAGTCCGATGTACGAAGCGGCATTTCAAGGTGTTCGACGGGCAGCATCTTCAGACATGCCTGACTAGCTTTGAGACACTGGGCAAGCGGTCTGCCTGTGACTGATGCCAGGTGAAGAGCGCAGGCAGATTGAGACAGTACCGGCATAGCTGCCATATGCAGAGCATGTTCCTGGCTAAGCTCTGAAATAGCGATGCTGTCTACCAGTTCGGTATGACTACTGTCTGCGAGTATGCCAACCCCGAGATCGCTGATGGCATGACGGAATTGACGAATCCCTTTCTGTTGTTTGTTTATCCATGACATATCCAGATGTTCTACAGGGCAGAGCCTGATCAGTTCTTCAGCGAACAGCATGAGCTTTTCTTGCAGGGTATTTTGCAGGCAGAGGATGATTTCCATGTCGCTGCCGGAGCCCCAGATGGCTTCCCGCAAGCTCGCTGCATCGGTCACGGTTTCAGCAATGAGCAGAGCTTCGATCATGTCACTTACCGAAGCATCAAGCATGGTCTGCAGGTGATGGACTGCTGACAGGCCGAAGTGGTTCACAGCATGGTTTGCTGCCTGAGTGTGAATGATTTCGGCAGCCAGTGGATGCTTGCTGTATGCTGAGCCGTATCGTTTGTGAAGGTCAGATGGAAAATAGCTTTTTAAAAGAAGCTCGCCAAAGCAGCTGTGTTGATCGAATCTATTGGCGGAGAGCTGGCTGTGAATGCGGTTTTTTTCCTGGCCCAGCAGTACCGATAACTGAGGTCGCAGGGCAAGTAGTGTATTGTCCATGATTTTCGGGGCTATGGATTCATCGAGCCAACCCTGTTCATGCAGAATATTGCGCAGGCGCTGCAGGCGGGGCGGATGTTGTTCAGCATCCATTTCGGCCAGCGTTAATACGCGCGATTGTAGTCGATTGTCGGCCAGACATAGCTCAGTAACGTCATCCGTCAGGCTTTTCAGCAGTTGATTACGTTTATCGAAAGAGAGTTTTTTACCTGTGGCCGAAGAGAGCAGAATCTTCAGATTGACCTCGTGATCCGACATGTCCACGCCAGCTGAGTTGTCCATGGCATCGGTATTGGCAATCCCGCCGGCTTGTGCAAATGCGATACGTGCTTCATGTGTGAAGCCGAGGTTGCCGCCTTCGCATATCATGTTGCAACGCAGTTGTTCCGCATTGATACGTACAGCATTATTCGCCGGATCAGAGACCTCAGCATGTGTTTCAGAGCTTGCTTTGACATAGGTGCCGATGCCACCGTTGTAGAGCAGATCAACAGGTGCAGAGAGTATGGCCCGGATCAGTGCCTCACCGGATAATTTTTCTTCATCAATACCCAGTATTTTTCGAATCGATGTGGCCAGCTCAATATGTTTGGCACTGCGTTCAAAAACACCGCCGCCGGGGCTGATGATCTTCTTGTTGTAGCTATCCCAGCCTGCAACTTTATCAAATAGACGTTGGCGTTCAGCAAATGCTTTGCTGCTATCGGGCTCAGGGTCAAGAAAGATATGGCGGTGATTGAAAGCTGCTACAAGTTTCAACTCGGGGTTTAATAGCATGCCGTTGCCGAATACATCGCCGCCCATATCACCGATTGCAACGCAGCTGATCGGATCGTTGTAGGCATCAATGCCGGATTTAGCGAAATGGTGGGCGGCACATACCCAGGCACCACGAGCGGTAATACCTACGACCTTATGGTCATAGCCGTAGCGACCACCGCTGGCAAAGGCATCACCCAGCCAGAAACCTGCTTTTTGTGCCTCCTCATTGGCATCATCGGAGAAGCGTGCTGTGCCTTTGTCTGCCGCGACAACCAGATAAGGGTCACTGGCATCGGAATCCGGAATGCTCATGCCATCCGGTGGTTGGATGGCATCGCCGACTCGATTGTCTGTCAGTGCCAGCAGGGTGCGGATAAATACACGGTATTGCTCAAGTACAAATGCAGCCCCGGTACCATCACGCACCACGAAACCACCTTTTGAACCACTAGGTACGATTTGCCCGTTTTTGACGACCTGAGTGCTCATCAGCTCCAGTACCTCTGTACGGAAGTCGGCAGGTCGATCTGAATATCTCAGGCCACCACGGGCAATGGGTCCTGCGCGCAGGTGCACGCCTTCGATATGTGTACCATGTACAAAAATTTCCCTGTACGGGCTGGGAATTGGGGCAAAACTCAATTGCCCGGGATCAATCTTGATGCCAAGCGGGGTGCCACGCTTGCGGATGAAGGCATTGGTGCGAAGTGATGCTTCAACAAGTTCAGCAAGGGCACGGAACCAGCGGTCATCAGCAAGGCTTTCCACATGTACCATGGCCTCATGAAATGCTTCGCGGGCCTGGCCAAGAAATGACTCTGGCATTGAAACGATATGCTTGGCGGCAAACAGCCTTTGTAGTGCTGTTGTTGCTTTGGGGTGGCGAAGCATCATATCGGACAGGGGGAGCCTTGCAGCATCAGGCATTAATTGAATCAGATGATTACGCAGGGTGATAAGGATTGCGATTTCATCAATGTCTAGGCCTGCATGAACTGTCAGCGCATTGATCTGATCATGGTCGGCTTCGTTGTTGAGTACCAATGTTAGTCCGCGCCTCAGGCGTGTGGCGTCCTCTGTGTCGAGATGGCGAGGTGCATGGCATGTAAGTGATGAGATATGAATAGCATCATGCGCATCTTGCAGAGGGGATTTTCCAAATGAGACAGCAGCTTCCTGTACGGGGTCAAGGCCAAATGCCCGAATATTATCAACCAGGTCGCCCAGTGATGGAGGAGTAAGCGAATAGATGCGTAACTCCACCTCGTCACCGCGAGCCCGGGCCTTGGGGGATACATAAACCCGGGTACGCCCGGTTTTGAAAACGCGTTCACGCATCTGTAGATCATGTGTGAACTGGGCTGGTGGAAACAGCTCCTGATAGAGTGGTGGAATAGACTCAAGTTCCTGCAGAATAGTTGGAATGTCGAAGCTATGGGCATGCCTGAGCACTTCTGCACGTGCAATATCTTTCCAGAATATGATGCAGTGGCGGATCAGGTCATCCAGTTTTTTCTGTTCAATGGCAGCACTGTTTCGGTCAATACCGATGATGATCATGCGATGCGGACCGATACCAAAGGAGTCATAGCCGTGTGTGATCTGGCCTGCATCCTCCAGACTTTGCATGATATGTTTCATGACGCCCGGTCCATAACGTTTGGAGGTTAATGCGATCAGGAGGGTGTCGAGGTTGCCAGTTATGGATGGAATCAGTCTGGAAACCAGCTGCATAGGGCCTGCGAGGTCGACAATTTCCTTCAACGGTTCCAGCCAGTCTTCTGCTTTGGTTGCCATGAGTATGCGTTTGGGCATGCGGTCAAACAGGGTGCGTATTTCACGCCGGTAGAATGCGGAATGCTGCAGCAGATCATCATCGGCAAGGCTGCGCCACTGTTCAGTCATGACAGGTAGATGGCTGGCATTGGCAAAGCGGGCGCTGCGTGAAAAGTGACCGACCACGATGACTTCTTCGCTTTCGCCTGATGCCGTGCGCCAGCCGATGCGTACAACTTCAGCACTGGCAGCACTGTAAAGATAGTATTCGCTCGCGCTCAGATTCAACCAGGAAAGTCCCGGCTCTGCACCTTGGCTCGCAGTATTGATCTGTTCGGCAAGCTGCGGGGCGATACGTTCCATGACGCGCTTGTTCCGCATGAGTCCCAGTCGTTGTTTGCCATGGCGGATGCCGAAAAACAGAAAATGATCCTCATTCATCCAGTCGAGCAGTGCTGCGGCAGGGCTGTTGTCAGACATTAGCGCTGCTACGCATTGGCTAATGCATTCTCTCATCGGTCTGTGATCGTGAACAGACAGGTCAACGGCCTGCAGGATGGCGTGAATATCTCTCGTTAATGGTCCCGGGTCCGGTGTGATCGTTGCGGAAATATGCAGGGCAATGAACATGAAGTTTTCTTCGTCGTGTAGATCGGGCTTACGAAGTTCCAGTTCACAGCCATCAGGGCCACATTCCATTTTGGCAACCATGGTTTGCTGCCCTATGGGCTGAATGCCGCATCGAACCAGATATGCCCTGATGGCATCAAGGTAAAATGCCTGATCGGGGCAGCGTATGGTGATGATATGACGGTGCATGTTTCCATGTGTCAGGGTACACGAAGACATTTCTACTCGTTTGTTTTTACCTTTTGGAAGCAGCTTCAGCAGGCTTTGTACCAGAGTGGCCAGTAATCGGGGGGGGGCAGCCTCCATTCGGTGCTGTCTGCGTGCCTGTTCAAGCAGGATGATGAGCTGATCGCGAAATATGCGCATAGTCATAGTGTAACTCTTTTTTGATCAGGCTGTCGAATGGTCTGTGAGAGATTGTGTCTTTAGTTTGACGTTAAGCTCTGTTTCCGCTTACCTAATGGTAAGGGCAACAGCTATGGATGATACTATTAATGGACATCGACAACGTTTGCGACTGCGTTTTATGCAGCATGGTCTTGATGGCTTTCATGATTACGAAGTGTTGGAGATTTTGTTGACCTATGCCGTGCCACGGGTAGATGTGAAGCCGATTGCAAAAGCCTTGCTTAAGCGGTTCCATACCCTTGCCGGTGTTTTTGATGCCAATATGGCTGAACTTTCTCAGTTAGAAGGGATGGGGGAGAAAGGGGCTATGTTTCTAAGCTTGATGCGAGAGATTGAGCTTCGCCATCTTGCCTCTGATCTGCCTGCCAAAAAAGTACTCGATTGCCCTGATCGGGTGAAGTCATATTTACGCTTGTTGATGCAAGGGCGGGGCATGGAATGTTTTGGTGCTTTGTTTACCGATCAGCAGCACAGGCTTATTACGGCTCAGATTCTATTTGAGGGGACGGTGGATCGTACAGTGGTTTATCCACGCAACCTGATGAAGCGGGCTCTGGAGCTAGATGCAAAAGGGCTGTTATTATTTCACAATCATCCCGGTGGTACAGCGCGTGCAAGTCAGGAGGATATTGCTCTGACTCTGCGTATGGTGGATGCCTGTGCCCCGCTGGATATCAAGATTCTCGACCATTTCCTGATTGCAGGCAGGGAAGTGCTCTCTTTTAAGGAGAACGGCTGGTACTAATCAGACGCACTGATATTTTTGCAGCTGTGTGCCAGAAGCTCCATGTGGTCAACACCAAAGAAGATTTCACTGCGCCCTGATGCAGGGTGTAGTACAAATGTAGGGACACCGAATGCACCTGCTTTCAGTGCGCTCTGGGTGTGAGTCTCGAAAGTATCACTCTGTAGTTTCAGCCATTCCCGAGCTAGGCCTTTGAGGTCGAATACACTGTGTAGCCAGCCCTCTGATTTTGGGTCTATGAGACCGGACCACAGTGCATCGAACAGTGCAAGATTGAATTCGACTCGCTTATCGCCTTCAAGTGCTGAACTGATGGACAGGGCGGCTGTGCTATCAAAGCTGCCTGGTCGGATCATTTTGAAAGGTACGTCCAAATATGCAGCCCAGCGTTTTAGATCTCGAAGAGAGTAGATCGCTTTGTTTTTTACCGCAGCAGGAGAGGTGTTACCTGAGAGTAACATCAGTTGCGGCAAGCTGATCGGTAACCAGTTGAACCTGATATGATACTGCTGTTCAAATGTCGGGATACGGGTTGCGGCCAGGTAGCTGTAGGGGCTGATAAAGTCAAAGTAGAAGTCGATGCTGGGTTTATTCATGGCGGCCTATATATCCTTCGGGTCGGATAGCAATGCTGTTTTTGATCAGGGTACACACTTTGCCATCAGCTCTGACATAAGACATGGAGAAGCACGGGGTTGCCTTACCATGTTCTGCAAGTTCTGTAGCGATCTGCTCCGCCTGCGTCTCGTCAAAGTCAAAGCAGAGGATTAAATCGGAATTTCCAACGTGTATGAAATCTACTTCTAATTTTCTGGTGGCAACCCGGTAGCCTGGGAATCGTTTCAGGCAGGCTAGTGCGGGAACCGGATCCGCAAGGCTGGCTTGATATCCGCCGAACATATTGCCAGCCGGATTGGCGGAGAATCGGTTTAATGGTAATCGTATGCGCGCATGGCTCCAGTTTTCAGCCAGCTTGAGTATTTTGACACGCATCATGAAATGGGGTGGAAACAATTCAAATCGACGTTTGGCGGATAAGAAGCGGAGTTTCGTCCAGGGACGGATGTTCTTTTTCATGAGTCTTACCTGTACCCTACGCTCTTTAAGTGACTGTAATTATTATAAGTATTTTTATGATACTATATTAGTATCTAATGTAAACCCTCCTAATGAACAGTGGGTTTCTTTTGTAAACCTGCTATGCTTCTGTGTATGCTGATTGATTTTCAACATGAAGCGCCATGTCCTATCGCTCAGTTGCTGGATTTGATAGGCGAGCGCTGGTCTTTTCTAATCATACGGGATGCTTTTTACGGCATCAGGCGTTTTGATGGTTTCCAAAAGCACTTGGGTATTTCAAAGAAGGTGCTGAGCACTCGTCTAAATACGTTGGTTGAGGCCGGTATTCTACATAAGGTTTTGTATCAGCACTCTCCTGATCGTTATGAATATCGTTTAACGGCAAAAGGGCGTGAGCTTTTTCCTGTATTGTTGACCATGATGCGGTGGGGCAACCGTTGGCTGGTTGAAGAGGGAGAGCAGACGGTTGAATTAATCCACGCAGATTGTGGGGGGAAAACAGAAGGGAGGCTGGTGTGTAGTCATTGTGAGCAGCCTGTAACACCAGCTCGGATCAAGGCTGTTCCCGGCCCCGGTACAACTCGGGAGGTAGCGCAGGCATTCCGGCAGATTATCAAGAAATCGAACAGTGAGGCCGGGACGTAAGGTAGAGACAGAATCCGTCGAACGATTCTGTTATGATTGATGCTGAACGGAATGAGATTGTGGGCGGATGTTCTTGTTTGCCTGGTGTGTGATAGAGGAGTTGAGATTGGGGCAACAGAACCTGCAGAAACAGAATGAGCGGCTGCTCAAGGCGCTTGAAATTAACCAGTTGATTGCTGGAGAGCTACAGTTGGCACCACTGCTGAATCAGGTTATGACGTTAACCCGAACCATAATGGATTCTGAAAGCTGTTCCCTGTTCCTGTATGATGAAAAAACCGAGGAGCTGGTTTTTAACGCCTGTACAGGTGAGAAAGAGGATCAGCTTAAAGAGACATGTCGTCTGCCATTGGGTAGCGGCATTGTCGGTTGGTGTGCAGAGCATGGGGAGACGGTGCGTGTCGATGATGCTTATGCAGATCCACGATTTGTTGTGGAATTTGACCGTCAGACCAAATTCACAACCCGGAACATGATCTCGGCACCGTTGTTGGTGCGCGGTAAGTTGATTGGTGTCTGCCAAATTATTAATCGAAATAATGGTGATTTTACGCAATCTGATGAGCAGCTGTTTGAGTCGCTGGTGCCGATGATTGCTATTGCGATTGATAATGCGCGAGCGCATCAGCGACTGCTTGATCGTGAACTGTTTCAGCATGACCTTGCTTTGGCCAAATCTATTCAGGATTCATTTTTGCCCGACTCTCCTCCTGAAATCAGCGGTTACCATGCGGCATTTCAAATGCGTTCGGCTTTTGAAGTGGGAGGTGATTTTTATGATGCCATCCAGATGCCGGATAAGCGTACGGCTTACATCATCGGCGACATTTCCGGCAAGGGTGTGTCTGCGGCAATGATTATGTCCAGCATACTCAGTGATTTGCGCATGGAACTTTCTTTTGGAGGCAGTGCGGGCGAGATTCTGGGGCGCTTTAATCAGGCGCTATGTCAAAAAGCACAAAGTGGTATGTTTGTCAGTCTGGTGCTGATGATTCTTGATCCTGTAACTCATCGGCTGGAAGTAGCCAATGCAGGCCACCTGCCACCTATTCAGATTCTCAAGGATCGTATTTGGCAGCACAGTGAAGCTTCAGGGCCACCTGCAGGTATCGTTTCCGATATTACTTATGATTGTGAAGTATTGAACCTGGAAGCAGGGGAAATGATATTGCTGTATACCGATGGTATTACTGAGGCACGTAACAGTAGTCATGAAATGCTGGGGTCAGGGCGCTTGATGAGTTGGCTGGATGATGCACCAGATTCAGTGGATGCCTGCGTTGAATACTTGATTGATAACGTCAGTCATTTTACCGGCGAAGCTGGTCAGAGTGACGATATTACCCTGCTTATGCTGGGGTGTGATTAACTTTAGAAGCAAGCAATGGTGCTTCCGTTGCGCGATAGGGGGTGTGAAAAAGCAGCGTACACCCGTTACAAGTTATAACCGCTCATAAAACAGCTGCGATCACTTTTCACCGTACAGATAGTTTTCCGGTTTCATAAATAGCTTTCAGTGCTGAAACTGTTTCAGGTGATGCCCAGGGCAGAGTGCCTGCTATCTTCTCAACTACGACACCATCCCGGTTGAGAATAAATGTCTCCGGGAAACGAACGGATTTGAGAACAGGCGTGGCGATCTCCGCTCCACCCTTGTCCCAGAACATCGGGAAGCTTACTTTTTGTTCAGCTACAAAGCTTTTCACATCATCCAGACTGTTATCCACTGAAAGCCCTACGACTAGGAACTTGTCGGCTGGAAGAATTTTAGAAAGACGCACCAGATCAGGCATCTCCTGGCGGCAGGGAGGACACCATGTGGCCCACGCATTGAGTATCACGACCTTGCCTGCAAACAGAGCCTTACTGTCGACCATCTCACCGCTGAGTGACTGCATCTGTAGCGGTGGCATGACTGCACCTTTACTGGCGGTACCCTGTCCGGAATCAGCGCCGCAAGCTGTAAGTAGTGACGCAGCAATGAGGCCTGCAATCAGATTGTAGAATGTCCATTTCATGTTCGTGCTCCTTGCCTGTTTTACCTGTAGCTCTTGTAGACCTTACTATGGCCCTGTTTGTCGAAACTTAATACATCATAGCCTTGCGGCGGGAGACCTTCGGCCTGCATACCCGGTGACCGCATTGGCATCCCGGGTGCAGTTAACCCTGCGATGGGTGGTCTCTCTTTGAGGAGCCGTTTGATGTCCGCTGCAGGAACATGTCCTTCAATAATATAACCGTCGATGATGGCAGTATGACAGGATGCCAGTTCTGCTGGCACACCATGTGTTGCTTTCACCTGATCCATATCATTACTGAGTTTCTGCGTGACTGTGAAGCCTTTGTTTTGCAGGTGTGTGGCCCATGCGCCGCAACAGCCGCAGTTTGGGTCTTTGTACATAGTCATTTCTGCAGCAGAAACAGGCTGACTGGCATTGCAGGCAAGAAGAATCACTGCAAAGCTTGTCAGAACCAGCCTTGCCCATACGGTTTTCGATGTACTGAGATGATGCATGTTATCTCCTTAAATCTTTGTTCGCTTCAGGCGCAAAGCATTGCTGATCACGGAAACGGAGCTTAAACTCATGGCTGCCGCTGCAATGATTGGTGAAAGCAGCAGTCCGATGAAGGGGTAAATAATGCCTGCTGCTACAGGAACTCCCGCTGAGTTATACATAAAGGCAAAGAACAGGTTCTGACGAATATTTCGCATCGTTGCCCGTGAAAGTCGTACTGCCCTGACAATACCACGAAGATCTCCCTTCACCAGTGTTATGCCAGCTGATTCCATCGCCACATCGGTACCTGTTCCCATCGCAATGCCAACATGAGCCTGAGCCAGTGCAGGTGCATCATTAATGCCATCACCAGCCATGGCCACGATTTTACCTTCATCCTGTAACCTTTTGATTACACTGGCTTTCTGATCAGGCAGTACATCCGCTTCAAAGCGCTGGATACCAAGTCTAGCTGCGACAGTCGAAGCGGCATGATGATTATCTCCAGTGAGCATGACCACTTCAATGCCCTCGTCATGCAGCTCCTGGATGGCATCCGGTGTCGAAGCCTTGACCGGGTCAGAAACGCCGATCAAACCGGCAAGGACTCCATCAACAGCGAGATACATTATGGTTTCACCACCACGCTGATGTTCCTCAACTACCGAAGCGACAGATTCACTATCGATATAGTTATCCTGCAATAGCTTGATATTCCCCAGCAGCACAGACTTCCCAGCAACGCTGGCGCTAATGCCTTTGCCTGTAATGGAAGTAAATCCCTCTATAAATTCCGGCTCCAGACCCCGGTCCGTTGCTCCAGCTACAATAGCTTCAGCCAGCGGATGTTCACTGGCCCGCTCCAGGCTTGCCGCTATACGTAACACCTGATCTTCATTCATATTCCCCATGGAGAGAACCGTAGTCAGGGTCGGCTTACCTTCGGTCAGGGTTCCGGTTTTATCCACCACAACGGTGTTTACTTTCTCCATAATCTCCAGGGCTTCGGCATTTTTGATCAATACCCCGGCAGTTGCACCACGACCGGTTCCAACCATGATGGAGATAGGTGTGGCTAATCCGAGTGCGCAGGGACAGGCGATGATCAGTACGGCAACAGCATTCACAACGGCGTGCGCCAGCCGCGGTTCAGGACCAAAGCTTGCCCAGATGATAAAGGCAACAATCGCAATCAGCACCACGACCGGTACAAAATATCCGGCTACAGTATCAGCCATTTTCTGAATCGGAGCGCGAGAACGTTGAGCTTCAGCAACCATATTCACGATCTGCGAGAGAAGAGTATCGGCACCTACTTTTTTAGCCTGCATCAATAGAGATCCGTTTCCATTGACTGTTGCACCGATCAATTTTCCTCCTGTAAATTTCTCTACAGGAACAGGTTCGCCAGTCACCATCGATTCATCAACATTGCTTTCGCCCTCAGTGACAACCCCATCCACAGGCACCTTTTCACCGGGACGTATGCGCAGCACATCACCGGGTTGCACATCTTCCAAAGGCACATCTGCCTCAGTTCCATCTTTCGCTACCCGTCGTGCTGTTTTCGGACTCATACCGAGCAGAAGCTTTATCGCTTCATTGGTGCGGGAGCGAGCCCGGAGTTCGAGCACCTGACCCAGTAAAACCAGTGCTATGATTACTGCTGCTGCCTCGAAATAAACATCGACGAAGCCGCCATCCATCTGCATCACTGGAGGAAAAATATCTGGCACGAGTAGTGCAACTACGCTGTAAATCCATGCAACACCGACACCTAGACCAATCAGCGTAAACATATTCAGGTTCCTAGTCTTCAGAGACAGGGCAAAACGTACGAAAAATGGCCAGCCTCCCCATAGCACTACTGGACTAGCCAGTACAAATTCAATCCACTGCACTGTTCCCATACCCAATCCCTCTGGTAACCAGGCAGGGGCCAGGTCGGCGACCATAGCCAGTACGAAGACCGGGGAAGCCAGCACCGCGCTGACCTTGAAACGGCGGGACATATCATCGAGTTCGGCATGATCTTCTTCGGTAGATACGGTGCGCGGCTCCAGTGCCATACCGCATTTAGGGCAAGAGCCGGGTTTGTCGCTGATGACTTCCGGATGCATGGGGCATACATATTCTGTCTTCTCTTTTAATGTGGGCGTAGCCATCGGCTCCAGTGCCATGCCGCAAGAATTGCAGATACCCGGCCCTTTCTGCTCCTGACCGGGGCACATGGGGCAAAAATATGTGGCCTCCGTATCTTCAGGGGCAGGCTGCTCTGCTGCGTGTTCATGTTCACAGGAGTGATGTTTGTCTACATAGATAGTCGGATCAGTAGTAAATTTATGCAGGCATCTCTCACTGCAGAAACGGTAACTGTGATCGGCATGTTTTGTCCAATGTGGAGATTCAGGTTTAACGTGCATGCCACAGACCGGATCAATGGTGTATTGATCAGGATCAGTATCAAACTTTTCATGGCAGCGACTGCTGCAGAAATGCCACTCATGCCCATCATATTCCATTGTGTGCGGTGAATCCGTTTTAACTTCCATTCCACATACAGGATCGATATTCATAATCTTTCTCCTTCAGGGTTTCGATGACTTTTGGAAGAATGGCAGTAGCAGCGTCTTATTTTGAATCCCTAGCGATTCAATTAGCAGAATGGCCAGTAGTGCTCCCATGGAAGCGAGCAATAGGGCTATTGCAGGGCCGAACAGCCAAATAATACTGGCCTCAGCGGCTTGTGGACCCATTTCTACTGTGCGAAAACCCATGATTATCCATGCGGGTGGATAGGCCAGTGCCCCCAAGCCAAATGTCCATCCGAGTAGCTTCTTCCAGCACGTCTTCAGAGAGGTGAAGGCCGTGGCTAGTAACAGTACTGCTACCAGTACACCGAGCCCCATAAAATGGATATGCCCGCGTAGTAAGCGCTGCATGGCATCCTGTGGCAGGGAACCGGAGTGGCTGTGCTGAGTATCTGTCAGGTGTGTTGTAGCAGTGTGGTGGGATTCGCCTGCATCTGTGGAATTATGTTTATGATCAGCCGTATCCCCCATCATCATGTTATCCATATTCATGGTGTTGACCTGTTTATGGCCCTGCTCAAGCTGTGCGACCTGAGCTTCGAAGGCAGAGTGCAGTTGTTCGTGATGGGTTGCCATATAAGCAGCCCATAGCGCACCACAAATTAGCGCAATGACAGCCATGATCAGGCCATGGCGTACCGGTTCAATGATGTTGTTCATGATCGGTCACCTGTTTTTTGTGCTCCTCCCCCTGTGTGGCTTTTTTCTCAGGAAAATAAACGCCGCCAAAGTGCTTGGCACCATCGGCAGTTTTGAACAGGACCATCAACTGATGCTGGCCCTCATGGCCAAGGTCATAACCGGCCATATACCAGTCACCCATCTTCATCAGCATTTTTGATTCCGATTTATTATTCGGGTGTGTGACTTTCGAGTTCACCACCAGATCAGTAAGCGCTTTGCCATCCTTTTCAACTTTAGCCATAAAGTTATGTGTGCCACCACGCTGCATACCTTCTTTCGCTTTCATGGCGTGGAAACTCACCGTGTAGCCATCAATCTCTTTTATAACGAGAAACGCGCCTTTCATCTGGATCATGTCGCCTTTCATGCCTTTCGCCTTACCCATATCACCATGCATATGCTCAGTATGCTGACTGCCAGCATGCATACCCGCGTTCATATCATGGTGAGCACCATCACTGGCCAGGGCGGGCTGAGTGGCCGCGATTGTTAAAAGAACTGCTGTTACAATCATAAGTTTTTTCATACTTCTTCTCCTTGTCTCTTTTCTTTGGTCTGTAAAACAATCCCATAAATGACAGGTAAAACGATCAGGCAAAGAAGCGTGGCGGTAAACATGCCACCAATCATTGGCGCTGCGATGCGCTGCATAACATCGGAGCCTGTGCCTGAGCCCCACATGATGGGGATCAGACCTGCAATCACTGCTGTGGCAGTCATGGCTATAGGGCGCACACGTTGAGTGGTGCCTGATGACACGGCCTGCATGATTTCAGAATCACTTAAATGACCACCTTTCTCAGTCCGTAATTTGGCTACGGCCTGATCAATAAAGGTCATGACCAATACACCGATTTCTGCTGATACCCCTGCCAGAGCGATAAAACCGACTGCTACTGCTACACTCATGTTGTACCCTAGGAGCCAGACCAGCCAGAAGCCGCCGATCAGGGCAAAGGGGATAGATAACATGACCACTACCGGTGCAAAGACATTACGGAAGTTGAAATAGAGCAGCAGGAAAATAGTCAACAGGGTAATAGGGATCACCACCCGCAAGCGGGCATTGGCACGTTCCATATATTCAAACTGGCCAGACCAGATCAGTGAATATCCGGCAGGTATGTTCACTTGTTCTTCAACAAGTTTTTTGGCTTCTGCGACATATCTGCCGATATCAGAGGTTTTTATATCGACATAGATCCAGGCATTGGGCGTGGCATTTTCAGTTTTTACGACTGGCGGACCACGCCTCAGGTTTAAATCTGCCACAAGTGACAGGGGTATCTGTGCGCCTGTAGGCGTAGGAATCAGAACCCGCTTCAGAGACTGCATATTATCACGCAATTCTCGTGGATAACGGATGTTGATCGGATAGCGCTCGAGCCCTTCCACTGTTTCACTGATATTCATGCCGCCAATCGCTGATTGAATCACATCCTGCACATCACCGACTGTCAGCCCGTAACGCGCGGCACCTTCCCGCTTAATATCGAAATCAAGGTAATAGCCGCCGGCGGCTTTATCTGCAAAAGCCGATAAAGTATCCTGATGTGTGTTCAGCACCTGTTCGATATTCCCGGCCACTTTTTCCAGCACATTCAGATCAGAACCGGAGACCTTGATGCCAATAGGTGTTTTGATACCGGTAGAGAGCATATCAATGCGTGTTTTGATCGGGTATGTCCAGGCATTGGCCAGTCCCGGGAACTTGATGGCATCATCCATTTCACTCATCAGTTGTTTGGTTGTCTTGGAGGGATCTGGCCACTCAGTTATGGGTTTCAAGCGGATGGTTGTTTCCAGCATAGAGAGTGGTGCCGGGTCGGTTGCGGTCTCTGCCCGACCAACCTTGCCGAAGACATGGTGCACCTCCGGAAATGTGTTCAGAATTTTATCGGTCTGCTGTAACAGTTCCCTGGCTTTGGTGATTGAAATACCCGGATAAGTTGTCGGCATATAGAGGATATCCCCCTCATCCAGTGGAGGCATAAATTCCGAACCGGTTTTCATCACAGGGTAAGCTGTAGCTACAAGCAGCAGCAGTGCAGCAATCAGGGTGAGAGCACGCCAGCGAACTGCCAGCCCCAGTATCGGTGCATGCAGTCGTTTCAGCCAGACATTGAGGAAATTATACTCTTCACTAGGTATTTTTCCGCGTATCAGCAGCCCCATCAGTACCGGGATCAGAGTCACCGCTAGCAGAGCGGCAGCTGCCATGGCATAGGTCTTGGTAAAGGCTAGCGGTGCAAACAGGCGTCCTTCCTGGGCCTGTAGTGTGAATACAGGCAGAAATGAGACGGTGATAATCAGCAGGCTGAAAAACAGTGCAGGGCCAACCTCTCTGGAGGCAGCAGTCACTGCTTGCCAGCGGGCTTCCAGAGCTGCCTTTTCATCCAGCTTTTCCATATGCTTATGCGCATTTTCTATCATGACAATCGCACCATCGATCATCGCGCCGATGGCAATGGCGATACCACCCAGGCTCATGATATTCGCAGACAAACCCTGCCAGCCCATAATCAGAAAAGCGATAAGGATGCCGATGGGCAGAGAGATAATGGCAACCAGAGCACTGCGTGCATGCATCAGGAAGATCAGGCAGATGATGGCTACTATGATCGATTCCTCGATTAACTTTTCAGTCAGATTGTCTACTGCCCGTTCAATCAGATCGCCACGATCGTAGACCGGAACAATCTCTACACCTTCAGGCAGGCCTGTTTTGAGCTCTTCCAGCTTTTCACGTACCCGCTCAATGGTAGCCAGGGCGTTTTCACCAAAACGCATAATAATAATGCCAGCAGCGACTTCACCTTCACCATTTAGGTCCGTCAGACCACGGCGCAATTCCGGCCCGAGATGAATATTAGCCAGTTGTTTCAGGAAAATCGGGGTACCGTTATTATCTACACCCACAGGAATCATCTCCAGATCCTGCAGGCTTTTAATATACCCCAGACCGCGCACCATATATTCGGTTTCACCCATCTCAATAAGGCGACCACCGACATCGTTATTAGAGCGCTGAATGGCACGTTTGATTTTTGAGAGAGTAATATTATAGGCCAGCAGTGCATCAGGATTCAGGTCTACCTGATACTGCTTTACGAAACCGCCAATAGATGCGACTTCCGATACGCCTTCTACCGTTTGCAGCGGATAACGCAGATACCAGTCCTGAATGGAGCGAAGTTGCGACAGATCGTGGCCGCCTGTTTTATCAATCAGGGCATATTCATATACCCAGCCAACTCCTGTGGCATCCGGACCCAGTTTTGGGGAAACTGTGGCTGGCAAGCGATCTGAAGCATAGTTGAGGTATTCAAGCACACGTGTGCGAGCCCAATACATATCCGTACCATCTTCAAAAATGACATATACCATGGAGAAGCCGAAGAAGGAGTAGCCGCGTACTACCTTTGTGTTAGGCACGGAGAGCATGGCCGTAGTCAATGGGTAGGTGACCTGATCTTCCACCACCTGCGGTGCCTGCCCTGCAAAGTCGGTGAATACAATAACCTGTACATCAGAAAGGTCGGGAATCGCATCCAGAGGTGTGGATTTCATGGCCTGGAATCCGGCAGCCGAAATCAGGACGGTTGCAATCAGAACCAGAAAACGATTTTTTATCGAAGCTTCGATCAGTGAATGAATCATGCATGGCTCCGTTGCAGAGTCGTGAGGAGGAAGGTGTGAGGCGGTAGGTGAGGGGAGTGGCTCATGCGTTTATTTTTCACGTCTCACACCTCTCCCCTCACCAGCACTGATCTGTTCCATACCCATGTGATTCGGGACATCCTGCCCCTCACCCTTCGGGTGGCTTACTGCCATCCCATTCGGCTCTCCTGCCGAATGGTCATCCATGTCCATGTGATCCATCTGCATATCCACCGATGGCGATGGGGTCTGCTTTTCATTCATGACATCCAGCATCTTGGCAGTGGCTTCTTTCAGTTTGGATTCTGAATCGATGAGAAATTGACTGGAGGTCACAACTGTCTCACCAGCCTTCAGCCCTTTGATAATCTGTACCTGGCCTTTGGAATCGACGCCAACGATCACTTTGCGCGGTTCAAACTTACCTGAACCACGTTGCACAAATACTTGCTCCTGTTCACCGGTGCGTATGATTGCTTCAGACGGCACAGTGACGGTATTAATCTGTTTAGCAGCTTGGACTGTGACGTTGGCAAACATGTCCGGCTTTAGTGCCAGTTCGGGGTTGCTGAACTCCAGCCGCATTTTAACGGTACGAGTTTTGGCTTCGAGGTAGGGGTAGATATAACTGACCTTGCCGGTAAATGTGCGGCCGGGAATGCCGGCAACCTTCATATCAGCCGTATCACCCACGCGAATCCAGGGGAGATCATCCTCATACAGGTCGACTATGACCCAGACGCGTGAGAGGTCGGCAATCATATAAAGCTCAGTTTCAGGTGTAATACGTTGACCGTCACGGGCCCCGATATTCATCACAATGCCATCGAAAGGTGAATGAATATGCACACCTTTCATAATTTTCCGATGTTGTTCCAGTTGCTTGATCTGATGTGCAGGTACATCCAGCAACTGCAAGCGCTCACGTGCTGAACGAAGCAGGCTTTGTGCACCATTACGCACATCGGGGAATGGGTTATTCTTTAATATGCGGACGTTACCAAGAGCCAGCAGGTACTCTTCTTGTGTGGAAACCAGTTGCGGTGAATAGATCGACATCAGCATAGTGCCTTTGCTGACCTTATCTCCCGTTTTATCGATGAACATCTTTTCCACCCACCCGTCATACTTGGGGTGCAGGCGTGCCACGCGCTTTTCATCAAAGGTAACCCGGCCCACAGTGCGAACGGTACGAGACAAGGTTTTCAATCGGGCCTGTGTGGTGCGAACGCCAATATTCTGCACCACAGTAGGATTGATCGTCACTGTACCGTCAGGAGCATCTCTACCATCACCGTTATCGGCGTAAACCGGCATATAATTCATACCCATTTCATCCTGAGCTGGCACAGGAGAGGTGACCGTAGGATTCATAGGGTTGCGATAGAACAACACCTTTTTCTCTTTTGGCTTATCATCTTCCGTATAAACAGGGATATAATCCATGCCCATTTCATCCTTGGCCGCTACAGGGGATGTAATTGCTGGGTTCATCGGATTACGGTAAAAAAGAACCCTACGTTCTGCTTCTCCACTTACCCGGGTCAAATCATAACCTTGTGATGCAAACCAGTAGCCACCGCCACTGCCAAGCAGCAACATAATGATTGCAGTAATCAATACCTGTTTATTCACTGAAGACTCTCCTTGTCCATGCCTTTTCTGACTGTGGCACCAACTGCCGCATCAAGACGGGCCAGGTTTTGATTGGCTTCGGCCAGTGCTTTCCAGTATTGGGTTTCATAGTTATAAAGTGTGATTTGAGCTTGTACGAGGTTCAGAAAATCCACTTTGTTGACCTGGTAGCCTGCCAGCATGGATGCAACAGTCAGATGTGCTTGTGGGATGATGCCGGTTTTGAATAGCAAGCCTTGCTCTTTGGCCTTGTCATAAGCGGCGAGGGCCTGTGAAACCTCGGCCAGTACAGCATCTTTTGCATCCTGATATGAGAAGCGGTAGCGAGCCAGTTCAGCTTTGCGCTGATCCAGATGGCTATCTTGTTTGGAGCCTGTAAAAAACGGCAGCGTCATACTAAGTTTGATACTGGCAAAATCCGGGCGACTACGGCCATTAGCAGCATTGATACCACTACGCAGACCATAGGCTGCTCCGATATTGAAATCAGGGTAGTACTCCTTTTCGGCGAGCTTTAGATAGGTTTGTGCCGATTCAATATATTTATATTGTCTGGAGAGTAGTGGCCGTGAAATAAGTGCCTGCTCTGCCAGTAGTGACTCTTCAGCCAGTTCCGGCAACGTTTCACTTACCTTTTGCGGCAGATGAACAGCAAGGCTGGCCGGTCGGTTTAGTAGCGCATTGAGTCTGGCCACCTCCTGTTTACGCGCGGATGTCAGACTTATTTCGACATCAAGTAGCCTGGAGAGTTCAAGTTGTGCCAGCAATAGATCTTGCTGCAGCCCTTTCCCCACTTTGTATTTGCTTTCTGCTATTCGGATCAACTGGCGCAACAGCTGTTTATTACGTTCGACTGTTTCCAGTGAGCGATCCAGGTAAAAGAGATTCCACCAGCTGCCTTTGACCCGGTTTATCAATTGCTGGCGAAATTCGTCGGTATCACTTTCTGCTGCATCGGCAAGCAGCCTTGCCGCTGATTCCCGCAATCCCAGTTTGCCGGGGAATGGAATAGCCTGACTGAATCCGAGCTGAAGCTGGGTCATGTTTTCCTGTGTGGTCGAGAAACTGTCGACAGGAAGGTTTAATGCATTCAGGGATAATACAGGATCGGGCAAACTGCCCACCTGGGGAGCAATGTGGCGTACTGCTTCTGCATGTGCGCCCTGAGCTGCCAGTGCAGGATTGCTTGCCAGCGCAACATCTACAGCCTGGCCAAGAGCCAAGGTGGCCTTTTCAGGGGCCTCATCCGAAGCAGTTTTGCTTGTAGTGGCGGCAGCTAAATGGGGAGAAAATAGTGCAATAGTTATACAAATATAAACAGATTTACGAAAATAGTTCAAAGAACCCTCCTGTAAAATTCATGTGATGTATCAGGTACACCGCACATCACATCTTATGATGCGACAGAGAAGGAGGGGTTGATCAGATTAAGATACGTTGGCTGTATTGATAGAGTAGAGAGGAGCTGTGCGGAGGCCCTGTAGGCGTTCGCACAGATAGATCGATACTGAGCGGAGCGGGTGTCCTGGCTTCGTTAGATGTCAGGATTGACAGTGGTAGTTCAAAATCTATGTTGAACACAGAAACCTTGTTCACCAGTTCATCAGGCTGATCACAATGAGCGCATGCGCTCTCGGCATGGTCGCTGTCGGTTTTCACACCATTGTCGCAATGGGAAGCCATCTCACTTGAGAGGGGCATCTGCATCTCATGCGCATTGGCAGCGTGGGTTTCGGGTGCCATCAGGCAGAAGCCTGCAGCCAGAACCTGCACGGCAAACAACCCGACAAGGAGTCGGGAAAAGCCACGAAGATTCAGTTTTCGATGCAACATGTGCTCCAAGTTAGACCCCTGAACATGAAAAGACAATGAAACAGCTGCTTGTTGCCTCTAGGGTCTTACCTCGACATCTGCCATGGTGAAGACGCTTGGTTGGCTGTCAGAGAGACCGATCATGGTGGCCAGCTGTTCATATTGCTGAATGGATTTCATAGGGAGGGAGATGCCGGTCAGGGCAAACAGCTTCTGCTCCATTCCAAATAACAGACTGGAGGAGGTGCTGGCATTGCCGAACATTTTCACCAGCAGCATTTCACGTAGGCCCATAGGCTGCTGAACCCATGTTTTACTATACGTATCCAGGTTCGCGCGACTGGCAGCTGCTGCGACGGCATCATCAAAGCCACCGAGTGAGTCAACAAGACCAAGTCTGTGAGCATCTTTACCTGTCCAGACACGGCCTTCTGCAAGCTCAGCCACCTTCGCTTTCGGAATGTCTCGGCCTTCTGATACCACTGAGAGGAAACGCTGGTAAATAAAGCTGATAGATTGTTGCATCACTTTAGCGAGTTCATCGGGTAGCGGGCGATCACCCCTGATGCCAGCTGCCACCGAGGTGGTTCCCAGGCCATCAGAGTGAATACCCAGCCGGTTCAGCCCTTCACCGACATTGGCCAGTACTCCGAAGGCACCGATAGAGCCGGTAATTGTCGTAGGTGAAGCCCATATTTCATCAGCAGGAGCCGATAACCAGTAACCACCGGAGGCAGCCACACTACCCATAGAGACCACTACAGGTTTACCGCTGGCTTTAAGGCGTAGTACTTCGGCGCGGATGACTTCCGATGCCTGGGCACTACCTCCCGGGCTATCCACTCGAATAACAACAGCTTTAATGCTCGGATCTTTACGGGCCTGGGCCAGCATCTGAACCATGGTTTCCCCGCCTACAGTTCCCGGAGGCTGCTTGCCATCAAGGATCATGCCGCTGGCAGTGATAATACCCACCCGATCAGTCTGTTCTGTGATCCCTTCGCTGTTTACGGCACTCATATATTGATGGAATTCGATGGCAGGATACTCATCCGACTCCGAGCCCATGGCACCGGCGATATAGGCCTCTATGTTGCCGTGATTCGCCAGTGTGTCGACCAGTCCTTCGGCTTTTGCCAGCTCTGCAAGGCTGTTGCCATGTTGACTGAGGTAGTGTGATGGTTGATCCAGCACGGTTTGTAACCGTTCAGCCTTAATCTCGCGCATTTGCACCAGATCATTCTTGTATTCAGACCAGAGTATACCAAGAGTCTGTTTGTTGGCCTTAAGATCAGCCTCCGACATATTGTTGCGCACTAGCGGTTCGGCAGCAGATTTATATTCGCCAGCCTTAAACAGTCGGATGTCGATATGCAATTTTGCCAGCAGATCTTTGAAATAGTTGCGATAAACAGCAAAACCTGAGATTGCTACGGCACCAAGAGGGTTGAGGAAAATCTGATCGGCTGTTGCCGCCAGATAATACTGTGACTGGGTATAGTTCGGACCCGTGGCAATGACCATTTTCTCGGTCTTTTTGAATGCCTCCAGAGCAGAGCGGATTTCCTGCAACTTCGGAAGTGAGGTTGATCCCATTTGATCCAGTTCCAGTACGATCAGTCGAATGCGAGGGTCATTTGCGGCATAACGAATAGTGGCAACCAGATCATGCAAGCGAGTTTGACTGGGGGCGGAAACGTTTAAGCCAGAGGGCATCAGGGCAGGAGAGGGCAGTTCCAGCTCTTCAACGATGCGTCCAGTCGGATTGATGACCAGGGCAGCATCTTCAGGAACCTCTGTTTGGCCACCGGAGATGGCCAGAATAAAGATAAGCAGGAAAATGATAAACAGGCCATTAACCAGAATTCGACGAAAGCGATCAAGCCAGGTCATCAATGTGCTGAAGAAATTTTTCATGTTTTTTATTCCTTTCCGGTCTGCTGAATGATTCGGCTGAGCGTAGCAGTGTTGTTTCGAAAAAACATCACGTATAGTGCCGCGGTAAGTAGAATTTGCATCACCGAAGTCCGGGTGTGCTAACGAACTGTGAGGAAACCTTCGATGGATATAATACAGGCGATAATTCTCGGGGTTATTGAAGGCGCCACGGAATTTCTGCCTATTTCATCCACAGGCCACATGATTGTTGCTGGCCATTGGCTGGGTATATCGCAGAGTGAAGAAAACAAGGCGTTTGCTGTGATTATCCAGTTGGCGGCGATTCTTGCTGTTGTGGCGAATTACAGCGAGAAATTTAGTGTCAGGCACTTGGATCTTTGGAAAAAGGTGATTTTGGCTTTTGTTCCGCTTGGTGTTGTTGGTTTGCTGTTTCATCATCAGATCAAGGCAATGTTTACAGTCGAAATTGTAGCTGTCATGTTTATCGTGGGTGGTGTTATCTTCTTGGTTGTGGAGTACTTTCACGGAGGAAAGGAGTATCCGGTCAAACGTGTTGAAGACCTGAGCTTTAAGCAGGCTTTATGGATTGGTGTTGCGCAGGTCTTTGCTCTGATTCCAGGCACGAGTCGTGCAGGTGCATCGATTATAGGGGCTCTGCTGGTAGGGCTGGATCGCAAGGCCAGTGCTGAGTTCTCTTTTTTGCTGGCATTACCGGTCATGATGGCAGCCAGTGGTTTTGATCTGCTCAGACATTATGAGGATTTCTCCGGTGCGAATTTACTGGTGCTAGCGACAGGTTTTGTGGTCGCATTTGTCTCAGCATGGCTGGTTATGCGTTTGTTTATACGATTCCTGGAGCATTTCACCTTTGTCGCGTTCGGCATCTATCGGATTTTATTTGGCGGTTTATTATTATGGGTAGTGTTATGACTTGGTCCGGTATTGATCCTGTAGCGTTGCAAATTGGCCCTATGGCCATTCACTGGTACGGCCTGATGTATGTTGCCGGTTTTTTTGGCACCTGGTATCTGGTACGGCTACAGCTTCAACATGCAGGCTTGTGGGAAACAAAAATTTCCAGAGATGCCTATGAAGGGCTGTTTACGACGCTGATTCTGGGTGTGGTGATCGGTGGCCGTCTCGGTTACGTGCTGTTCTATAACTTCGATTATTATATCTCTCATCCGATTGAAATCCTTTATGTCTGGCAGGGTGGTATGTCATTCCATGGTGGCATGGTGGGTCCTGTTGTGGCGGGTTGGTGGTATTGCCGTAAACATAATCTGCCATTCCTGAATCTATCGGATTACTTTTTTACCGTTGCACCGCTTGGCCTGATGTTCGGAAGGCTCGGTAATTTCATCAATGGTGAGTTGTGGGGACGCATCGTTACTAATCCGGCAGATGTGCCTTGGGCTATGGTCTTCCCGCATGCAGGGCCTGAAGCAAGGCACCCGAGTCAGCTTTATGAAATGGCGCTCGAAGGCATTGTCCTGTTTCTGATTTTATGGTTTGTACGCAAGAAAGCATGGCCTGCAGGCACGCGTGTTGCGATATTTCTGGTTGGTTATGCCGTGGCTCGCATTATCTGCGAGAACTACCGTCAACCGGATGAGCAGCTGGGCTTTTTGTTTGGCCCGGTCACCATGGGTATGTTGCTTTCATCTGCCATGTTGGCTACAGGGGTTATCTGGCTGATACTGCTGTTCAGAAAACGACCAGAACCTGAGGGCTGATTAACAACTTAGTTTGGCTTCGATTTCTGCAATTTGTCCTTCTTCGTGGCCTACGCGCCCCAGGTTAAAGGCGAACGGCCAGAAACAGGCTTCACGGACAAAATAAGCGTGGTTGCCAAGATAGTGAACCAGCACCCCGCGTTTGGTCTGTTCAACAGCAAATGAATTGATACGTGAGAATGATTCGGCGATTTTTGTTGCACGTTTTACATCCATAGTAATCCTCCTTTCCTGTTTGATATGTTTCTTATTTATCGCATTAGCTTGTACAGACTTGAGCAAGAGTAGTGCCGAATGGTTTATTTACCGCTTGAGCCTACGCCCCTGGTCATTCATGATCGAGTTATGAAAATTGTAACCTGGAATGTGAATTCGCTGAATGTGCGACTACACCATGTGCTGGAGTTCCTGAATCGGGAACAGCCGGATGTACTTTGCCTGCAGGAAACCAAAACACCTGATGAGAAATTTCCGGCAGCTGAGATCGAGGCTGCAGGTTTTCAGGTGATCTATTCGGGGCAGAAAACTTATAACGGTGTTGCGATTATCTCTCGCAAGCCTGCAACTGATATCATTAGTGAAATACCGGATTTTGATGATCCTCAGCGCAGGTTATTGGCAGCTACTATTGATGGTGTGAGGCTGCTTAATGTTTACATTCCCAACGGCCAGGCAATCGGTTCAGATAAATATGCCTATAAATTTCGCTGGTTGACGGCATTTATGGATTACCTCAAGACTGAGTTTACCACGCATAAAAAGCTGGTGCTGTTGGGTGACTTCAATATTACCCCTGCCGATCAGGATGTGCATGACCCGGCCCGCTGGCTTGGCAAGATTACCTGTTCCGCTGCGGAGCGGGAGGCCTTTGCCTCTTTTGTGAGTATGGGGCTTGTCGATACGGTACGTATGCTTCATCCGGATGAGCCGATGTTCAGTTGGTGGGACTATCGCATGAACGCATTTCGCAGATCGTGGGGAATTCGGATTGATCATCTGCTTGCCTCACATGCCATGAACCCTGTTGCGGCAGGTGTGGCTATGGATTTCAGGGCTATGGAGAGGCCCAGCGATCACGCGCCGGTATGGGTTGAGTTTGAGGAGGGTGATATATGAAGCAGGTACAGAAAACTATGACTGTTGCATGTTGCGGGCATGGATTTAACGATTTTACACGCGAATTAAAACATCACTTGCATGAGAGTGGTATTATCACCGGGCTGGTCAACCTGTTCATCAAGGATACGGGTTGTTCTCTGAGCATTCAGGAAAATACTAATCCCGAAATACTGCAAAATATGGAAATCCTGATGGCGCATGGAGCACCTGAAGCACATACGCAGCGCAATATGGAGGCGAACACGGATGATGTGCATGAGCATACGCGCATGGCTTTGACGACGGTTTCACTCAATATTCCGGTGCAGAATGCGAGGCTGGTGCTGGGCACCTGGCAAGGGGTCTGCCTTTACGAACATCACTCGCATGCCAGGAGCCGCAGGGTTTTCTTCCACGTTATTGGTGATTAGCGGAGAGATGCGGTTGATGTGTCCCCCGGGGCCTTAATTGTGACTTGCATTGCTTTACCTGTACCTTATATACCTCTAGCTTCTGCTGCTTCATTTTCGGAGGCTGGTTTTTACAATGCTGCAAAGATTATTCGGACTTTTTTCTCGTGATATTTCTATCGACCTGGGTACTGCCAACACGCTGATTTATGTGCGTGGTGAGGGCATTGTACTGAACGAACCTTCAGTTGTTGCTGTTAACGTCAGCGGTGGTAAACATAACCGCAAAGTGCTGGCTGTAGGCACTGATGCCAAACGCATGTTGGGGCGTACTCCGGACAGTATTCAGGCGATTCGTCCGTTGAAAGACGGCGTGATTGCAGATTTTGTGATTACCGAAGAGATGCTCAAACAGTTTATTCGCAAGGTGCATGACCGTACCTGGGGTATCCATCCGCGTATTGTGATATGTGTGCCGTATGGCTCCACTCCTGTTGAGCGTCGTGCGATTCGTGAGTCTGCTCTTTCTGCCGGCGCACGTGAGGTGTATCTGATTGAGGAGCCGATGGCTGCAGCTATTGGAGCAGGGCTACCTGTTACTGAAGCTTCCGGTTCCATGGTTGTGGATATCGGTGGCGGCACGAGTGAGATCGCGGTGATCTCCTATGGCGGCATTGTTTACTCACGTTCCGTACGTGTAGGTGGCGATAAACTGGATGAAGCGATCATCAATCACCTGCGTCGCAAATATAGTTTACTGGTGGGCTCACCAACTGCAGAAAGGATCAAGATGCAGCTGGGCAGTGCATTCCCTCAGGAATCACGCAGGCAGATGGAAGTCAAAGGCCGTGACCTGATTAACGGTGTGCCGAAGAACCTGGTACTGGATGACTCGGAAATTTTGGAAGCCTTGACGGAATCTGTGAATGCCGTGATTGAAGGTGTTAAAGTGTGTCTGGAACGTACTCCACCTGAACTGGCTGCCGATATTGTTGATAAAGGTATCGTGCTGACCGGTGGTGGCGCATTGCTGGTTGGTCTTGATCAGCTGCTGCGCGAAGAAACAGGTCTTCCGGTAACTGTCGCTGAGAACCCGTTGGATTGTGTGGTTCTTGGTAGTGGACGCGTATTGGATGAACTGGATCGCATGCGGGGCGTGCTTTTCGAGGAATAAGCTATGGCCGTCAGACGCCGCTATAAGCTGTGGCTGGTCGCTGTTTTTCTCATCGTGGGTCTGTTCTCTCTTTCCAGGTTTTCAGTTGGCTCTTGGCCGATGCTGGTTTCATGGCCTGCACTGGAAGTATTGCATGCGCCGGTACAGTGGTGGGGCTCTTTCAGCCTCTGGTTTAAAGACAGTGCCGCACTGCAGGAACAGTTTCTGGCGTTCCGCAAAAAGGCAGAGCAGCAGGCTGCACTGATTCAGGAATCGAACGCTCTTCGAGAGGAAAACCGTCAGCTGCGAAAAATTCTCGATATTTCCGGTATCAAAGGTTATCGCTGGCACGCAGCCAAGGTACGCGGTCGAAGCCCTGAGAAGATGAGTCAGCGTATTTTGTTACAGGTTTATGGCGTATCCAGAGACGATGTGATTGTTTCCAGTGAGGGGCTGGTTGGCGTGGTGGACTCGACATCTGACAACCACGCTACTGTACGCACAATTTTTGATGCTTCATTGTCAGTTCCCGTCACCATACCGGGCAAAAGTCTGGCTGCTCTGTCTCGCGGTCAGGGTAAAAGTCTGGCAATCGACTTTGTGCCGCTGGCAGCAGCTCCTGAACCCGGAGAGATACTTTATACCAGTGGTGCAGGTGGCATGTATCCGCCGGGTATTGCAGTAGCCCGAATTACCAATGTACAACCTATACCGGGTCAGTTGTTTGTAACGGTTTCAGCTGAGCCTGTTGCACACTGGCAGCGGGATAATTGGCTGGCGGTTGCCTCACATCTGCACGAAGCGCCATGATTGCATTAGTTGTCGGGCTGAGCGCATTTCTTGGCATGAGTCTCAATCTTGCTTTTTCAGCATCTCTAACCCAGCCGGACTGGTCTCTGGCGTTATTATTGGCGGCTATGCTGGCACATCGCAAAAACTGGTTATGGGTTCTGCCCTGCACACTGATGCATGATTTAATGCTGCATTGGTCGGTTGGTATTAGTTTTATTATCATGGCACTGATTCCTTTTGCCATGATTTATCTGGATCAGAGTCTGGGGCCGGGCATTCCACAGCGCGTATTATTATTGATGATCGCTGTAACGCTGAGTCTGACTGAATGGGGATGGGGGCTGCAGACGGTGTTGTTGACTCTGTGTCTGTGCGTGCCCCTTTGGTATATGTTGACGGGTTTGTATGCGAAAAAAACAGCTTGAGAGCAGACAGCGTTTCGATGGGCGCATGTTGCTTTTCTATGTGGCAACGCCGCTACTGTTGGGGGCACTTGCCCTGCATATATTGCAGTTGCAGTGGCTTGAGCATGATCGATTGGCATTGCAGGCAGACAAGAACCGATTGAACGTTGTGCCGCTATTACCCGTTCGTGGTGAAATTGTTGATCGTAACGGTAAGGGACTGGCTGTGAACAGGATTGCCTATCGAGTGCTGTTGATTCCCGAGCGCGTGCATGATCTTGAATCGACACTGCAATATTTGGCTGATGCACTGGAGTGGAGTCCGAAAAAACTGGCTTATATTCAGAAGCGTATCAAACGCAGCCGAGCAGACAGGCCGGTACTGTTGGACGATAAATTACAGTGGTTACAGGTTTCTCCGATTGCAGCTCGTTTGCATTTGATGGCAGGTGTAGATGTTGAGGCAGGCAGTTATCGGCAATACCCATACGCTGATCTGACCTCGCATCTGATCGGATACCTCTCTCTGGCACGTCAGTCGGATATGAAAAAAGGTGCTCTGGCCAATGAATTTGTCGGTAGAACCGGGGTGGAGCGCTCCTATGAAGAGCTGTTGCATGGCAAGCTTGGTTCTCAGCAGGAAGAAGTGGATGTGCACGGTGCTCGCATTGCTGTGATCAAGCGTACGCCATCAGTTATGGGGCAACCTCTACGTATGGCTTTGAATGTTGAGGCACAACGAGCTGCGGCTGATGCTCTGGGAGACCGTACCGGTGCAGTGGTCGTGATGGATGTGCATAGCGGAGAAGTTCTCACGCTGTTAAGTCAGCCCGGCTATGATACCAACCGTTTCATTACGGGCCTTGAATCAGAGCAATGGCAAGCCTGGTTGAATAATATTGATAAACCGTTGTTGAATCGCGCAACACAAGCGGCTTACCCTCCAGCCTCCACATTTAAGATGATAACTGGTTTGGCGGGACTGAAACATGAACCTCACCTGGCCAACGGTCATACGACCTGTCCGGGATATCTGGAGTTGGCAGACAGGAAGCTGCGCTGTTGGAAGCGTAGAGGGCATGGAAAGGTCTCCATGCATAGCGCACTGGTGCATTCATGTGATGTCTATTTTTATAAACTGGCAGATCAGCTTGGCATGGAGGCAATATCTGATACTGCCCAGGCATGGGGCCTGGGCGAAAAAACAGGCATTGATCTCTCCCCTGAGGCACGTGGGATCGTTCCGGCACAAAGCCCTTATATGATGAAGGCTATGAAAAGTAGTTCGAGCAAGCGTAAAAAATGGTTCCGTGGTGAAACCATGATTACAGGTATCGGACAGGGGGCCTTAACGACCACGCCGTTACAGATTGCGCGACTGGCAGCATCGATTGCCAATGGTGGCAGCATACTTAAACCGCAGTTATTGGCAGATGCCAGTCCTGAAGTACTGCATCAGGCCGAAGTGAACCCCAGGCATTTGACCAAGATTCGCAAGGCCATGCGTGATGTGATCGCAAAACCCTCGGGTACAGCACACAGGGCTCTTGGCCGGGCCGCATGGACGGTGGCTGGAAAAACGGGGACTGCGCAGGTTGTGAAGATGTCGCAGAATGATGAGGAAGAAGGCTTTACTCAGGAAGAGATCATCAAGCGGCACCGGGATCATGCATGGTTTATGGGCTATGCACCTTATGAGAGCCCGAAGATTGCTATCGCCGTATTTGTTGAGCATGGAGGTCATGGTGGCAGTGATGCGGCACCTGTTGCGGCTGCAGTGATCAGGAAACTGGCTGAACAGGAAGAAGCGGCCAGGACGGCTGCTTTATAATGCGTGTATTGCGATCTATGGACTGGGCGCTACTGCTCTTAATTATCTGTCTTGCTGGCTTGGGGCTGGTGACTCTGTATGCCGCAGTGCATCAGGGTGATGCAGGTTTGTGGCAACGCCAGCTCACATTCTGGGTTGTCGGCTTTACCGTATTCCTGGTTCTCTGTTTTGTACCTCTGCGTCTGCTGGGACTGGCCAGTTGGCCGTTTTATGCTCTATCACTGCTACTATTGATTCTGGTGCCTTTAGTGGGTGATGTGCAGATGGGAGCCCGACGCTGGCTGAATCTGGGAGTGATCAATATCCAGCCTTCAGAGTTGATGAAGTGGGCATTGATGTTGGTGTTGGCAAGCTGGTTTGCCTCACGGGGTTTAAGGTCGTTTTCTGAGCTGTTTGTTGCACTGGCTCTTGCGGTGGTTCCTGCAGCACTGATTGTGAATCAACCGGATTTGGGAACGACACTGGTCCTGTTGTTTGCAGCAACATCCATGCTGATTGCTGCAGGCCTTCCCTGGCGCTGGTTTGGACTGGCTGTGGTTATGGCGGTTGGTTCTCTGCCTGCGCTTTGGCATTTTATGCACGATTACCAGAAGCAGCGTGTACTCACACTGCTGGATCCGCAGTTAGATCCGCTCGGGGCGGGTTACCATGTAATCCAGTCGACGATTGCCATTGGCTCAGGAGGGCTGATGGGCAAAGGGTTTTTAGAGGGAACTCAGGGTAGGCTGCATTTCCTGCCAGAGCAGCATACCGATTTTATTTTTTCAGTCCTGGCTGAAGAGGGCGGCTTTATCGCCGTGTTCTTTCTTCTCTTGCTTTATGCGGCTCTGATTACTCGTATATTGATGATCAGTCAGCGTGCCCATAGTCGTTTTTCCTCATTGATATGTATCGGGGTTGCCTCGATCTTTATACTCTATATTACGGTGAATATCGGCATGGTTTCCGGTCTCTTTCCTGTTGTGGGGCTTCCTCTCCCCTTTATCAGTTACGGAGGCTCAGCACTTGTGACTATGCTGGCGGCTCTTGGGCTGGTGATGCGAGTGAGTATTGAATCGTATGACAAAATACCATGGCAGCGACCTGGAAGCCCGTTGGCCTGAGCTATTCAGTCGCTTAGTTAGCGGCAATCCACGCAGCAGCAATCAGACTCAGTGATAGCAGTGAGAAGGTTATTTTGAGTATAAGGCGTAATGTGCTGTCTGTTAGTGAAATATGTAATGCGGCAGCCCATGATGTACTTGCCGGTAAAATGAGTAATATGCCCAGCCAGAGCCCTGCAAGAAACCAGAAGTGCTCAGACAGTATATCCAACCATATCGTCTCCACGGACAGATTTAGCATCACTGCGGCAGCTGCCATAATTGCCCCGCACGCTGCAGAGGTGCCGACGGCATGCCTGAGGGGGATATGTCGTCTTAATATTGGTACCAGTATGGTTCCGCCACCAATGCCTAAGATGCCAGACAGATAACCGATAGGTCCTGAGAAGAGAGGCAGTGACAGTGCTTTACTGCGTTGTGAGTCAGTACTGCCATAGTCGTAAGCGACCAGGCCATTGAGACCGGCAAGGCCCAGGAGCAGCCAAACCTGTGGCAATTGCAATGTGCTCCAGAGCCCAAGAGAGGCTCCAATGATCAATCCGGGAAGTAATAGCATCAGTCTGGGGATGTCCACATGTTGTAGCCGCCAGTGTGCCCGGGTAGAGAAGAAACCGGTAATGACAATAGCCACCATGCTGGCAAAAACGTGAATGGCGATGGAGTCATCGGTATCTGGCATAAAGGCATAAAAGAGCGGTACATAGATCAGGCCACCGCCCACACCTGCGAGTCCGGCTAACAGACCACCGATCAAACCGGCTCCCAGGCCAACGCTCAGGCCGTAAAGAAGCAGGGAAAGCTCAATTTCGAGCATAACTGTCAGGCTTTTGTGTGTTTGAACAACAGATAGTCCTGGTATTCTTCAACATCCATTTTCCCAAGTATGTACAGCTGCTGATCCTGCAGTGATTCAGGAGCATGGATGCCATTCTTTTCATTGTGCGTATCAGCAGTCTGTTGGCGTTTGATGGACTCCTGTTCGGAGATACCTTGTTGTCGGCACATGGCTGCCGTTCTCCATTCATTTGCACTTTTATATGTCTGTCTAGTTGCACTCATAAGGCGAAGTTACCTGAAATAAGTTCTTAATCTAACAATTCGATTATTTGTCATCCATTTGGAGGACAGCGCCTAGAGAAGCAAAGGAGTAACGTTTCACGTGGTCTTGGCCAGGAGGGTATCCGGTCAACGTATGAGGATGCATCTCCTGACCAAGTTAGAAATAAGGAGTGTCAAATGATGAAACAACAGAGTAATACAAAACATACTTTACGGCTCGAGGGGCATCTCAATGAATATACATCCATGAATGTACACTATGAAGATGTGCTGGGGCTTGCATGGTACTGCATGAAAGGGAAACCCCGGCCATGTTTCACACCGCAGCTTTTGGATGAAACATTGCATTGGCTGGGTCAAGTGCGCCAGGAGAAGGCTCTGAGTCACATCAAGTATATTGCAGTGGCATCAAGCTCTCCCGGGGTATTTAATTTAGGTGGGGATTTGGCCCTGTTTTGTCAGTTGATTCGTTCAAAGAACCGGCATGCACTGATGGCTTATGCAACGTCTTGTATTCAAGCTGTATATCTGTTTCATACCGGCCTTGATAAGGGCGTTACAACCATCTCTCTGGTGCAGGGGGATGCGCTTGGCGGTGGATTTGAAACCGCTATCTCAGGCGATGTGATCATTGCAGAAAAAGGGGCGAAAATGGGGATGCCTGAGATACTTTTTAACCTGTTCCCTGGAATGGGAGCGTTAAGCTTTCTATCCCGTAAAATAGGAATCACTCAGGCTGAGAAAATGATATTGAGCGGAAGAATCTCTTCTGCCGAAGAGATGTTTGATTTAGGCATTGTTGATGTTCTAGTTGAACAGAGCGAAGGTGAACAGGCGGTTTATGATTATATTCGCAGAGAAAACAGGTCCAGGAATGGAATTCAGGCTATTCGTCGGGCTAAAAGGCACTGTAATCCGGTTAGCTATGAGGAACTGGAGGCGATCACATCGGTATGGGTGGATGCAGCCATGCAATTAACCTCCAAGGAGCTTCGGATGATGGAACGGCTGGTGAAGAAGCAGGTTCAGAAGATGAGATAAATGAACGATAGTGAAGCTTCCGGGGAAGGCTTGCTTCCCCGGAATATTCACGATTATTCATCAAGTGCTTGCCTGGAGTGGTGCGATTGCAAATATGCATGTAGCGCTTCAGCACTCTTTCTAAATGACAGGTTCAGTTTCTGATTATAATCAATCATATCAGTTTGAGTGATACTCCTGCCTGCCAACTCAATCTGGCTGCACAGTGAAACTATAGAGCTGGCACCTAGTGTGGCTGCTCCCCCCCTTAAGCTGTGGATACGCAGAAGATAGGCCTGAATATCTCCTTTGCCAGCAACAAGCTGCAGTTGTTTCAGATGATCTCTGCTGGTCTGTACAAATGTATCCAGCAACTGCTGCTGCTTTTCAGGAGAGGAGATCAAAGCGAAGAGGTCCTGTAGTACCGACTCATCGAAAAGGGTGTCCCTCTTCTTTTGACATTGTTCAATAACATCGGCTTTGTCATTCTGTGTTTGTGCGTGCGGGGAGTATTCCGATATTTTTTCCAGCAGCGTTGTAGCCTGAACAGGTTTGGTTAGGTAGTCGTTGGCGCCCGCTTCAAGGCATTGTTTCACCGTTTCAGCAAGTGCATCCGCACTGAGCATCAATACAGGTATGGATGCGCTGGTATCCATAAACCTGAACTGTTTTAGCACATCCAGACCACTTAGGTCGGGCATATTCATATCAAGAATCACCAGATCATATGATTTTTCACCAGCCAGAGCATTGAGTGCGAGTTCCCCATCTTCAACAATATCAACGCTGTGCCCTGCTCGTGTGAGCATTTCATTCATCACTTCCTGATTCACAGGGTTATCCTCTGCAAGTAGAATGTTCATCTTTTGTAGAGTGCTCTTCTTCTGCATTACCTCTGCAATGGAAATTACATCTGAAGAGTGGTGAATAACACTGGATGCATGCAGGGCATTAAACAGCAGAGACTCCTGTAGCGGCTGATGCAACAGTGTTGAGAATCCGGCCTCTATGAGAGCAGGTTCTAAAAGTCCGTTTTGCTCTGGAGCAATCAGGATCATATCCAGCTCATTCAGCTCGTGTTTATCACGAATCGCATGAGCAATGGATTCCGGTTGATATTGTAAAAGCTCATTTTGTAGTATCAGCACATCATAAGGCTGTCCAACCGACCAGGCATCTACGAGCCTGGATAGGATAAGTTTCTCATCTTCAATAACACTGTAATGTGTAGCCCAGCGATTGAGCATGGTTTCCAATGCTCCTGTCGAACCTGCTTCTCCCAAGAGCAGGATATTGACCTGGGTAAGGTCTTTCGCCGTTGTTTTGCCCGCTTGTCTTTCAAAGGGAATTTGAATGGTGAAGGTGGTTCCCACGCCCAATTCACTCTTCAGCTCGATGCTTCCTCCCATCGTTTCAGTCATTTTTTTGGCAATGGTAGTACCCAGACCTGTGCCACCAAAACGTCTGGTGATACTTGTGTCTGCCTGGGTGAAATGTTCAAAGACCTTTTTCTGAGCCTCAGCTGACATGCCTATGCCAGTATCAGACACTGAAAATACAAGCTGTGTGCCATCACTATCCCGGGCCTGCCTGACACTTACAGTAACACTGCCGGATAAGGTGAATTTGACCGCATTGCCAATGATGTTGAGCAGTACCTGTCTTAGGTGTTTGGGGCCACCAACCAGGTCAAATGGGACTTGCGGATCGATGTTCAACGCTATGGTGATCTGTTTTTCGGCAGCCTGGCCTTCAAACATGGCAACCACGCCATGCATCAACTGATGCAGGTCAAAGGGTTCATTGGTCAGTTCCAGTTTACCTGCTTCAATCTTGGCCATATCGAGAATGCGTTCGATCAATCCCAGCAGATGGTAAGCCGACTCTTTGATAACAAAGGCAAAACGTTTCTGTTCCGAGTTCAGCTTGGTACTTAATGACAAATCATTCATGCCTATGATGCCATTCAACGGTGTGCGCAGCTCATGGCTCATATTGGCGATAAACTGGGATTTAGCCTGATTGGCCGCTTTAGCTTCATGAATCGCAAGGTGTAGTTTTTTAATCAGGCTCACCATGTATAACGGAACGATAATGATGGTAATAAATATGGCTGCACTTATCCAAAGGTGCTCTGTCCAGAATGGGTGGATAAAATATGCGGCCATGAAACCGGTCAAAGCCAGAGCCATTGATATAAACAGGTATTTTATGCCATATCGAAAGCCATTGCCTGTAATGACCCATAGATATACAGCAAGTAACGGGGTTGCCATTTCGCCAGCAAGAAATAGCCCTGCCGAAGTCGCGGACATATCACCGATGGCACCTATGATTCTTCGAGCAGAATTCGGTTTTGGAGAAATTATGATCCAGAGGATTAATAGGAGAGATAAAAGTAGATATCCGGCGCATACCTTATATGCGGTCAAATGATCGAAAGAGAAAAACCATGTAAAGACAATAGAGACAAGAATAAGGCGGATAAAGGCCTGTTCGTGTTCGCTATCCAGTCGGTTTTTCAGACGTTGTTTGACTATTTCTAGCATATCATTGCCATAGATCGCAGCTTGGCAGGAGAGAGCGCTTCACGTCTTTTTTGGCCTGGCTTCATACTGCTGACAGTTCATATTCGACATCAGCTGCACATCATAACAGGGCAGTAGCGCCGATTTAAATTTGAAAGCCCTGCAACCGTATGGCTTGTACTGATCCCAGGTAACGAAATAGTGGCGGCAACTCATGCAGAGTGCGCGTTTCGGCTTGTTATCCTGATCGCTCATCGTTATCCATCCACATCGACCCGGACCATGCCGTTTTCAACATGAACGGGGAAGGTCTCGATAGCCTCATAGGCAGGTGGGGTGAGTGCTGCTCCGTTTCGGATACAGAAGCGGGCACCATGGCGCGGGCAGATAATCTGGTCGCCTTCGCAAAGGCCACTTGCGAGTTCGCCACCATCGTGAGTGCAGACATCTTCGATGGCATAGAACTCACCATCGAGATTAAATACGGCGATTTCACAGTATGGCGTACTGATAATTTTACGTGTTCCCGGTGGTATGTCGCTCAGTGGAGCAACATCAATCCATTCAGCCATGCTATTACCTCCTCTTCTCCCTTCTCAGCCCGGTTTTCCATCTGAGCGTGCTCGCAACAGGATGGAAGTATAACGCACGCCGACGATTGTAAATGCGATGATCCAGCACGTTGCGCTGAAAAGCAGTGCACTGTCAAGCAATGCCGGCTTGAAAACAGGCAGCAAAACGCGGGCCAATGTGGCGATGAACATCAGGACAAATGCTGTCGGTATCCATGGCAGGGCCAGAACAGGGCGTCCACTATGGCCAAGGGCCACGCGAGTCATCATGCCAAGGGTAAACATGCCAATGGTTCCTACTGTCCATGCGTGTATGGCCAGTACGGTAGAAAAATCGACAATCAATGCCAGCCCATAGATGATGAAGCCTGCAACCAGTCCCGCATAACCTGCCAGCAGTACCCATAACATCGGTTCTCTCAGTGCTTTTCTATCAAACCAGCTGAACAGGCGAACAGTATGAATCAGGGCTGCTAACAGGGCGGCATTAGCCATCATCCAGCCACTATCGAGTATGATTGTCAGTGCAAAAAGAAGGACTGATGGCAGAGCCAGTTTCTCAATCAGCGTGTTGCTTGAGGGGCGTTCGCCAATGCTACGCTGCATGAAAAAAGGTACTACACGGCCTGCCACAACGGTGATGAGTGCGATGATTGTAAGGAGAGCAAGCTGCAACGCCTGAGAGGATACTGCTTCCAGTTGTCCCAGTAGCTCCAGATGAATGACTGCATTACAAAGCCCCATCAGTAGAAGCAGCAGAGGGATGGGGAAGTTTTGCGGCTGTTTCGCCTTCAGAATTGGCCTGCCGAGGATCAGGGCAAGCAGGGGCAGAAACAGGCTATCAAGCAGGGCAAAAGCCGGGGGAGGTAACAATGAAACAGTGGATAGGAGTCGCGGTGCCAGCCACAGTAGCGCAAGTAGCCCCAAAGCTATGCCCGTTGGCGTGGGCTGACCTGTCCAGTTGCGAACTGATGTTAGCAGGAAGCCTGCGATGACAGCGACGGCATATCCGAAGATCATTTCATGCGCATGCCAGAGTGGAAGATCGAAATAGTTGTTATGCCAGTTGCCGGTAGAGAAACCGATGATAGAAACCAGCATCAGTAGTACTGCAGACCATATGCCAAGCAGGAAGAATGGACGAAAGCCTAACGCCAGTGGCGTCCACTTCTTAGGTTCAATACTACTATCCTCTGATCCAATCTGAATGTTGATGAAGCCTTTGCCGGACATGGGTGCTCCTGGGGATATGCTTATTTATTGGCTCCTGCCGCTCACCTGTCGGCGGCATAGCCGCCCAAATCTAAAACAACTATCGCGCAGCGGGAGCGCCGCTGCTTGCTCCTGCCAGATTGTGGCAGCCCATCCATGGGCTGCGTGGAAACGCTGAATACATCAGCGCTTTCCTAGAACATACCCAGTTGCAGGCGTGCTTCATCGGACATCATGGAGCGATCCCATGTCGGCTCGAAGGTCAGATCCACCTCCACATCGGATACGTTGTCCACAGCCAGTGTTTTTGCACGCACATCATCGACAATGAACGGGCCCATACCGCAACCGGGAGCAGTAAGTGTCATGACGATATCAACATGATTGCCGCCATTATCATTTTCGACCACATGCACGTCATAGACCAGACCAAGGTCAACAATATTGACCGGGATTTCCGGGTCGTAACAGGTTTTAAGGGCTTCCCAGATCTCCTGTTCATCAAGCGGACCTTCTTTATGCGGTTTCGCTACAGTTGAGGGTTCCGGTGAGGCCACTTCATTGCCGAGTCCCAGCGCATCAGCATCTTTGCCTTCGATACGGGCAAGGTTGCCGTTCACACTGACGGTATAGGTTCCACCAAGTTCCTGAGTAATCATCACCAGTGCGCCGGCAGGAATTGTGACTGGTGTGCCTAGTGGGATAAGAATTGCATCCACATCGCGGGTCGTGGTGAGTGTATCGCCTGCATGATTCATTCTGTTTTTGCCGCCTCTTTGGAGTCTTCAACCGCTGATTTCATGGTGTGCCAGCAGAGTGAGGCGCATTTGATGCGGCTGGGAAACTCACGCACACCGGCCAGTACTGCGAGTTTACCCAGTGCTTCTTCATCAGGCTCTTCACTCAGGTCGGCAGTAACCATATGCTGAAAGCCTTCAAAGGCCTGTTGAAAATCAGCGATAGGCTTGCCTTTCAAGGCTTCTGTCATCAGTGATGCCGAAGCTACCGAAATCGCACAGCCTTCGCCTTCAAAGGATACATTTTCGATCACATTATCGTCATTTACATTCAGATAAACGTGAAGCTTGTCACCGCAGAGAGGGTTATAACCATCGGCTTCATGGTTGAAGTGCTCAAGTTTGCCGTAATTGCGCGGGCTCTTGTTGTGATCGACTATCACCTGCTGATATAAATCTCTAAGATCGAACATTATGCAAAAATCTCCTGAGCTTTTTTCAGTGCGATAAACAGCGCATCAATCTCTGCTTCTGAATTATACACCGAGAATGATGCACGTGCAGTAGCCGGCACTTTAAAGAACTGCATGACAGGCATGGCACAGTGGTGTCCTGCACGAATAGCTACGCCTTCACGATCAACAATCGTACCGAGATCATGCGGATGTACGCTATCAAGTACAAAAGAGAGCACGCATGCTTTTTCGCGAGCCGTACCGATCTGGCGTAAGCCTTCAAAGGCTTCGGCTTTAGTCGTGGCATAGGAGAGCAGCTCTTTTTCACGTGTGGTGATCGCTTCAAAACCGATGGACTGGATATATTCGATAGCCTTGCCGAAGCCGATGGCACCCGAAATATGGGGGGTTCCAGCCTCGAATTTGTAGGGCAGCTCACTGTATTCGGACTTTTCAAAGGTCACGATGCGGATCATGTCACCACCACCCTGATAGGGAGGCATGCTTTCCAATATGCTTTCCTTGCCAATCAGCACACCGATGCCGGTTGGACCATACATCTTGTGCGCACTGGTAACGTAGAAATCAACATCGAGTGCCTGCACATCCACGGCCAGGTGAGCAGCTGCCTGTGCACCATCTACAAGTACCTTGGCACCCACAGCATGTGCCTTTTCAATGATTGAGGCGACAGGGTTGATTGTGCCCAGTGCATTGGACATGTGAACAACACCGACAAGTTTGGTGCGTTCGCTTAGCAGTTTGTCGAACTCACCCATGATCAGTTCGCCCTGTTCATTCATAGGGGCTACTTTTAGTACGGCACCTGTGCGCTCGCAGAGTAGCTGCCAGGGCACGATGTTGGAGTGATGTTCCATGTGCGTGATCAGGATCTCATCACCGGCTTTGATATTGCTGCCACCCCATGAGGATGCGACCAGATTGATCGCCTCAGTGGTACCGCGTGTGAAGATAACTTCCCGCTCAGAGCGGGCATTGAAGAAGGCTGCAATGATCTTGCGTGCGCCCTCATATTCGGCTGTCGCGCGTTCAGAAAGCGTATGCACACCGCGATGTACATTGGCGTTATCACAGCTGTAATAGTGGTTTATTGCATCAATGACAGACTGCGGCTTCTGGGTTGTGGCGGCGTTATCCAGATAGGCCAGTGGTTTACCATGAACCTGCTGGGCCAGAATCGGAAAATCGGCACGAATGACTTCAAGGTTGAAACTCATGCCAGCAGACCTTCCAGATCAGCGATATTCGGCAATTTGGCAAAAGCCGCCTGTTCTACATAACGGCGTACGCTGGGGTTACTCATTTTGGCCAGAATCTCATCGGCAAAAGCGAAGGTAAGCATCTGTTTGGCTTCTTCTTCGGAGATGCCGCGTGTTTTGAGGTAAAACAGCTGGTTTTTGTCCAACTGGCCGACCGTGACACCATGTGCACATTTCACATTGTCATTGAAAATCTCAAGTTCCGGTTTGGTGTCGATCTCTGCGTGTTTTGAAAGCAAGAGATTGGCATTGGATTGCGCTGAATCGGTTTTTACGGCTCCCTCTGCGACAACGATTTTGCCGTTGAATACGCCATGTGAGCGGCCATCCAGTACAGAACGGTAGTTCTCACGACTTACGCAATGCGGTGCGTTATGGTCGATGCGGGTGTGATGGTCGATATGCTGGCGATTTGACGCGACAAACAGACCATTGAGCTCACAGCTTGCGCCCTGTTCCTGCAATCTGCTGACCACATCAACACGGGAGAGCATGCCGCCTAACTCGGTTGCATGCAGGGTGTAGGATGAATCGCGCTGTTGTGAAATTTCGAGACGTCCCAAATGACACTGTTTGGCAGCTTCCATCTGCAATCGATAATGTTCGCAAGAGCTGCCATCCTGCAGGCGGATCGCCGTGACCATATTGGTCAGGCCTGCTTCGCTATGATCACCGGAAAAATGTTCAATGATCTGTATTTCACTACACTTGCCCATGCTGATACCGGTACGCATATGTGTGGTACCGCCACTGTTCAGATGCTGAATATAGAGTGGTTTGTCCAGCTTCAGATTGTCCGGTACACAAATACAGGCACCATCAGTTGCCAGCGCGCTGTTTGCGGCGACCACGCCACTACTCAGTGGTGCATCGGCCTGATATTCGATCAGTTCAACTGCCTTTTCCGGCTCATCTTGAATAAGTGCGGCCAGCGATGTGATGCTGATGGCCTCAGGCAATTCGGATGCTTCAGCATCAAAGTGGCCGTTCACAAACAGTAGTGTGTAGGCATCGAGATCAGGGATGGCAAAGCCTGCTGTTTCCATGGCACTCTTTTCTACCGGCTGCCACCACTGTTCGCCAAGTAGGGCACTGACGCGGGAGAGGTCGGTATATTTCCAGTCTTCATCGCGAGTGGTCGGCAGGCCCTGGGCCTCAAAAGCCTGTGCTGCCGTGTCACGAATGGTTTTTAGCATCTGGCTCATGCAGCAGCCTCTTCTCTGACCCAATCGTAACCACGTTCTTCCAGTTCCAGTGCGAGATTCTTACCGCCGGATTTGAGAATTTTTCCGTCAGCCAATACATGTACGAAATCCGGTTTGATGTAATCAAGCAGACGTTGATAATGGGTTACCATTACAACCGAGCGATCTTCACTGCGCAGGTGATTCACACCATTGGCAACAATGCGCAGGGCATCAATATCCAGTCCTGAATCGGTTTCATCAAGCAGTGCCAGAGATGGCTCCAATACGGCCATCTGGAAAATTTCATTACGCTTTTTCTCGCCACCGGAGAAACCTTCATTAACACCACGGGAGAGGAACGACTGATCCAGCTCAACCAGTTTGGCTTTCTCACGCACGATTTTCAGAAAATCGATGGCATCCAGCTCTTCCAGCCCCTGATGTTTACGCTTGGCATTCACACCGGCTTTGAGCAGATAGGTATTGTTCACGCCGGGAATCTCAACCGGATACTGGAATGCCAGGAATACACCTTCCCAGGCGCGCTCTTCCGGATTCATTTCCAGCAGGTCTTTGTCTTTGTAGGTGATGGAGCCCTTGGTGACTTCATAACCGTCTCGTCCTGCAATGACATTGGAGAGGGTGGATTTACCAGAACCGTTCGGCCCCATGATGGCATGTACTTCACCTGCACCAATCTCCAGATTGATACCTTTGAGAATCGCTTTGCCATCGATTGATGCGTGTAAGTTTTCTATTTTGATCATTGTCATTCCTTTATCCCACAGCGCCTTCGAGGCTGACTTCCATTAATCTGTTTGCTTCAACTGCAAATTCCATTGGCAGTTCATTAAATACATCTTTGCAGAAACCGTTGACGATCATGTTCACCGCATCCTCTTCCGAGATGCCGCGGCTCTGACAGTAAAAAAGCTGGTCTTCACCGATTCTTGAGGTCGTTGCTTCATGTTCCATGGTTGCAGTCGGGTTTTTCACTTCCACATAAGGGAAGGTGTGAGCACCACAGGTATCGCCAATCAGTAGTGAATCACACTGGGTGAAGTTGCGTGCGCCTTCAGCTGACTTGGCAATGCGCACCAGTCCGCGATAGGACTGCTGGCCGCGGCCTGCAGAGATACCCTTGGAGACAATCGTGCTTTTGGTATTTTTGCCGATGTGAATCATCTTGGTGCCAGTATCGGCCTGCTGACACATCTTGGTCAGGGCAACCGAATAGAACTCACCAACCGAATCATCACCGCGTAATACGCAGCTCGGATATTTCCAGGTGATGGCACTGCCGGTTTCTACCTGAGTCCACGATACCTTGGCACGATTACCACGGCAGTCAGCACGTTTGGTGACGAAGTTGTAGATACCACCCACGCCGTTCTCATCGCCCGGATACCAGTTCTGTACGGTGGAATATTTGATCTGTGCATCATCAAGGATGACCAGTTCTACCACTGCCGCATGCAACTGGTTTTCATCACGCTGGGGTGCAGTACAGCCTTCCAGATAAGAGACATAAGAGCCTTCATCGGCAATAATCAATGTGCGCTCGAACTGACCAGTATTCAATGCATTGATGCGGAAGTAGGTGGAGAGCTCCATTGGGCAGCGCACACCTTTGGGGATGTAAACGAATGATCCATCGGTAAAGACGGCTGAATTCAGGGCTGCATAAAAATTGTCGCCGGTAGGCACGACGGTGCCCAGATACTGCTGTACCAGTTCTGGATATTCTTGAACCGCTTCAGAGATCGGGCAGAAGATCACACCGGCATCTTTCAGCTTGCCTTTGAATGTGGTAGCGACCGATACCGAATCGAATACTGCATCGACAGCAACACCGGCCAGAAACTCCTGTTCACGCAGAGGAATACCCAGCTTTTCATAGGTTTCCAACAGTTTCGGGTCGACTTCATCCAGACTTTTCGGGCCATCTTCCTGCGATTTCGGCGCGGAATAATAGGAGACCGCTTGATAGTCAATCGGCGGATAGGTGACATTCGGCCAGTGTGGCTCAGTCATCGTTTGCCAGTGGCGGAATGCTTCCAGACGCCAGTTCAGCAGCCATTCCGGCTCATCCTTCTTGGCTGAAATATGACGAATGACATCTTCATCAAGGCCGGGTGGCAGTGTGTCGGTTTCAATGTCGGTGACAAAGCCGGCTTCATATTCACGGTTGGTGAATTCTTCAGGTTTACGTTCCTGTTTGATCTCAGACATGTTGCACCTTCGATATAGCTACGCCGCGTTGCAGGCGGAAAATTGGGATGAAATCTTGATCGGTCATGTTGGCCAGCGAGATATCTTCCAGTGCCTGACCAACGGCCTGGTTGATGCGCTTCCAGCTATTGCTGGTGGAGCAGACAGCATGTTGATCACATGTTGCATCATCAAGGTTACACTCCGTCAGCGCAATCGAGCCTTCAAAGACATTGATGATGTCGCGCACATTAATCTCGTTAGCCGGGCGGGTCAGACGATAGCCGCCTTTCGCCCCGCGGGTGGAGTCCAGCAATCCTTCATGTAGCAGCATTTGCAGGATTTTACTCACGGTTGGTGATGGAATACGGGTGACTTCGGCCAGTTCCCCGGCGGCAAAACGTTCCTGATCCGACGAAGCCATATGCGTCATCAGCAGGATTCCGTAGTCCGTCAATTTGGTCAATCTGAGCATGGACACCTCTTAAAGACGACCATTCTAGTCCGGTATCTAATTCGGAACAATATAGTACGGTTTATGGTTATTCATTTTTGATGAGCTGAGGCAGGCTTTTGATGCCAGCTTTTACCTGTTCATTACTATGATGGTGCCGAACTGTTGTGGATGGTATTCCTAAATCGTATCTGCGAATCAAGCCCTCACCCTTTCGGTCTTATGCGAGTATTGAGTGCTGGCGGAGCGTCAGGCTGTCTATGATATCGCCAAATCAATCATCGCTTCCTTCATTTTGATAATGATTATCATTGACTGAATATCGATAGTGATTATCATTTCCATGCCGGGGATGATTATGAAACAGGATCTTGAATCAGAAAATGACAATGTTGATAGATTTCCACTTGCGGTGAAGTGGAAAAGGGCGCGGATTTGTGCAGGAGGGATAGCCTTGCTGCTCTTTATGACCCTCCTCATGACTCCAACTACTGTGAATGCGAAGAAGGTATACTCTCCCATTGTTGAACAAGGCGAGTTGGAATTCGAATATATTCTGGATTACAGCCTGGATAGTGATCCGAGGATAGATGGCAGTGCCAGGCATCAGTTTGAACTGGAATATGGCGTTACAGATCGCTGGATGACCGGGGTTGTCGGTGATTTCAGAAAGAGGCGGGGGCAGGCCTTTGCCTATCAGGGGGTGAAATGGGAAAATATCTACCAGTTGTTTGAGGAAGGAGCGCGCTGGTTGGATGCAGGCCTCTATTTTGAATATATCATACCTGATGCCTCATTTAATAAACCGGATGTGATTGAATTGAAATTGCTGCTCGAAAAAGAGCAGGGTCGATGGATTCACACGACGAACCTGATTCTGAAGAAAGAGCTGGGTGCGAATGCGGTCAATCATACAATCGCTGCTTATGCGTGGCGGAGTAAATGGCGCTGGAAAAAGATGATTGAACCGGCGCTGGAGCTGTATGGTACGATTGGTGAGCTGGGCAATAGCACGGGCGGTTTATCCGCTCAGTCGCATCAGATCGGCCCCGTACTCCTTGGTAAGCTGCCCGGTAGTTTTAGCTACCAGCTCGGATACCTGTCCGGACTCACCCCAGCCAGCGACAAAGGTATGTTTAAGTTTGTTTTCGGTTATGAGTTTTAAGGATCTCTGTTGGACTAACCGTTGAAATGAAGCACATGCGATGAAAAGTAGCATGTGAGCTCTGAGGCTGGTGATTGCGTATTACTGACCAGATTCAGACGCCGCTGGTAATGGCTGTTTAAGTTCAGGCTTTATCATAGCGGGCTTCACTTGCTCCGGTTTCAGGGGGGCAGCCTTGACTTGATCAGGTTTTATTACTGTCGGTTTTACTGGCGCTGGTTTCACAGGTGCAGTCTTCACCGGATCAATCTTTGCAGCAGCCGGTTTTACTGGCACTGGTTTCACAGGTGCAGCCTTTACCGGGTCAATCTTTGCAGCAGCAGGTTTTACTGGCTTCGGCTGTACGGACTTGGCCGGAATGATCGTTCGCGCCAGACGAAGACCTACATTGTCTTGTCTTGCTGTTGGTATCAGGAAGTCCCGGTTGGCAGAACGCACATGTCTTGCATCGCTGTTCCATGAACCGCCACGCATCGAGTGCGCGCTACAAGCGTTTTTCTCGGGCAAGAATGCCTTTCCATATCCCTTTGCATAACAGTCCTGAACCCATTCATAGACGTTTCCGTGCATGTCGAAAAGTCCGAAAGCATTAGGGGGGAAGCTACCTACCGGGATGGTGCCAGCCCGATATATTCCAGCAGAGCAGCGACGGATAGCTTGCGTGCCATCGAAATTAGCTTTGTCGCTGTTGATGCATTTTCCAGTGGAGTAGCGATGAGTTCGGCCTGCTCGGGCTGCATACTCCCACTCTGCTTCAGAAGGCAGTCGATAAATCGGACTGCCTGCAAGCTTATTCAGTTTGTCGATAAATTCCTGTGCATCATTCCATGAGATTGACTCCACAGGTTTTTTATCCCCCTTATTATTGGATGGATTCTTGTTCATGACCGTGCTCCACTGTTTTTGTGAAACCTCATGTTTCATCAGCCCGAAGGGTTCGGCGATGTTTACGCTTTGTCGGGGCCCTTCATCATCGTAGCGCTCTCTATCAGAAGCGACTGAGCCCATCTTGAATTTGCCCGCCGGAATCGTTGCCATGTCAGCTTCAATTTCAGCCAGTACTTTCTTCTTGTCCGATTTGCTGATCAGGAGATAGTGGCTCAGCTTTGCCTCAACTTTGATTCGGACATGGTCACCCACGCGTACCTTTTTCTCGAAATAATCATATTCCTTGCTCGAAATATTGCGTCGGGCACTAAGCTTATATTCACCTTCAGAAACAATAAGCTCAACCGGGCACTCTCCCTTGAATGTATCATCAAGAAAGACCTCTGCACCGGGGGTATTGCAGCTTACCTGAATCTCTGAAGTGAATGTTGATTTGTCTTTTTCAGTATCCGGCTGCTCCCCTGTACAAGCAGCAAGTAGCATAGTCATCAAAATGGGGATAGTGCGCATGGGTGCCCTCACATCGTTTAAGCGATTAATTATATATAGCTAACTATTTGTCAGGGTCAAGCGCACTAGGAAACCAACGATGATCTAGCCTCATGAATAAAAGCCCCCAGCCATTGTCATATTAAGAGGCCTGTCAGGGGTAAATGTGCCTCAGGAAGCAGGTTCGGCATTAGTCGACAGTGAGAGTATTTGATGTTTAACTGATCTTATGTTGAATTCATTTTCCGGGGCTTCCAACCATGCCTGAGCTGAGCGTTGTCATAGATGGGATCAGGCAAAACATAACATTTGGAAGTAGCGAAACATCTGTCCCGCTTAAGGAGCTGCTTGAAAACCATGGGGTTGCCGTAGCAAGTGAGTGCGGTGGTGTTGGCAAGTGCGGTTTCTGCATTGTGAAGGTTGCATCCGGATTGTGCTCACCGCTAACCTTTGCTGAGCAATCAACACTCTCTGAAGATGAAATCAGTGAGGCTTATCGACTGTCGTGTCAGGTCAAACCATTGGGAGATGTTGCATTGATCATTGGTGAGTCGTAACGGGATAACTGTTTCAGCCTACGTCCTTGATCACGACGGTGTTTGCGAACTTGTCGTGCCAGCCCTGTTTGCGTTTATCAAATGCCACCCAGACCAGACCTGCAGCAAGAGCAAGGGATGAGATGTGGTGGGTGAGAAAACGGATGAAAAATTGGCGCTTGGTTGGATGTGCGCCAGTTTGTGCGTCGACAATTTTCAGATGCAACATGATTTTACCCGGCGTAGCAGCGCGGTAGATCCAGAATGTAATGATGGCAACAGCTGGCAGGCCCCATGAAATAAGAAAATCCCAGGATCCTGATGGCGTCAGTCCCCGGTGGAAGTACTGCTCCCCGTAGATGGCGTAGAGCAGGGGTGTGGTAAGCATGAGAATAAGCACGGTATCAATCAGTGCTGCTGCCACGCGCATCCAGAAACCGGCGTATTGGACATGTTTGCCTTCTAAGCTGAGGTGGTGCATGTGCAATGCTTTAGCTGCCCATCGGACCCATAAAGGTGAACCGGGGCACCAGTTTTCCATTGATCTCTTTCATATCCTGGAACATGGATAGGGGTCTTACCCAGATGCTCGGTTGCCCGTAAAGCGGGCGATAGATCACGAGTTTTTCCAGTGTCTCAGAATGCTGAGCGATTGCCATGACCTCATATTCTCCGCCTTTAAAGTGTTTGTATCGACCCATATTAATTTCCGTCATTGCATCGCACTCCTGGTTTATAGTTTTAGATCAGACCCTGTATGGCGGTCAGCAGAAAGCGAACAATCAGGGCAACAATCAGAGCAACGCCGATGGAGAGGACGATGGAGAACAGAGCCTCTTTGCGACCGATAACACGTAGCATCACGGCGAAGGTGGAAACACATGGGATATAAAAGAGCAGAAATACCAGAAACGTGGCAATCTGAACGGTATCAAGTACCTGGCCGATTTCAAACGTGCCGAGTGCCTGATAAATCATCACCAGGGAGAGCTCTTTCCTGAGTACACCGAATAGTATCGGGACACCGAGCACAACCGGCAGCCCCAGTGCCCAGATGGTGACCGGGGCAAGTGCTGCATTAATGGCCGCATCTGCACCGAAATGTTGCAGCAGGGCAAGGATGACGCTGCCACCGACTAAAAGTGGTGTGACGACAGTGAGGATGTCACGGGTCCGGTTCCAGGTGGATGCCAGCAGGGGGCGTGCTTTTGGCCATGCATAGGCTGGAATCTCCTGAATCATTCCCGGGCTGATCTCCGGATAACGATGAGAGAGCAGGCGACCGAGCAGGGCAATCACCAGCAGGCTTAACATAAACAATAGTAGTACGCCGATTGCGCCCAGATATTTTGCACCGATTGCCAGTACAATGGCAGAACGGGCAGAGCAGGGGACAAAGGTGATGAGCAGGGATGAGACCACACGGTCGCGCCCGCTGGAGAGCCCTTTGGTGGCTGCAATAGCCGGCACATTGCATCCCAGCCCCAGCAGGAAGGGGACGGCTACCTTGCCATGCAGGCCAATGGCATGGAAAAAACGATCCACGACAAATGCGATACGGTGCATGATGCCGCTCTCTTCAAGGGCTACGAGCATCAGAACCAGCGGCAGCATATAGGGTATGACAATGCCGATCAGGCCAATCAGGCCATCAACGACAGCGCGCCCAATCACTCCTGTTACTGAATCCGGCTGCCAACTGGAAATCATATCGGCGAGCCTAGCGGCAGATGCGGCATCAAGTGCGGTACTGACCTCAAACACCATAAACAATACCGTGGCAAATACGGCGAGTGATCCGACAAGCCCCCAGCGTGGATGCAGGAACAGCATGTCCAGCCGTTCTTCCCAGCGTATTTTAGGCTTGTGAACAAGCCTGGCGACATCTTCAAACAGACTGGCAGCCCGGTGATGGCGATCAGCTCGAATCTCCTCTGTCATGGAGCGGGGAAGTTCGTGATCGGCCTGCTCATGCAGGGCATGAATATCCGGCATGATCTCAGGGAAGTGACTTTCCAACTCTGAGAGGAAGTAGGCATCCTTTTCCAGCAAGGTCATGGTCAGCATATTGCCGGGAATGGAGAAGGCCTCAGTAATATCAGACCTGTCTACGATATTGTGTAATTTGATTGCCTGTTCCTGAATATGCAGGCTGGGCGATTGAGGTAAGGGGCATACAGGCTTTCTGCCGCTGCAGAGCACTTGCTCAAACAGATCAGTCAGCCCGTGCCCTTTCAGGGCGACCGTTGGAATAACCGGTGCTCCCAGTCTTTCGGAGAGCGAAGCAATATCGATCTCCACACCCTTGCGGTGCGCTTCATCCATCATATTCAGCGCTACCACTATAGGTAGTCCCAGTTCTGAAAGTTCAAGGGCCAGTTCAAGGCTTTGCTGAAGGGCGCTGGCATCAATGACATAAACGAGTACATCGGGTCGTGAAAACGGGGCGGGTGGATCCTGTTGTTCGTGGCGTGAAACCAGTGGTCGGTTTTCACCCCAGAGCAGATATTTCAGGGCCTCCAGATCGTCACCGGCAAGACTGCGCAGTCCGTTGAGGTCGGGCAGATCAACAAGATGGATCTCATCAATGCCGATCTGTACCGGGCATTCCGCATAGGGTTTATGTGTGCCGGTAAGCTTGCCTGTACGATAACGGGTGCTGGCAACAGCATGGAAAATGGTACTTTTACCACTGTTGTGCTGGCCGACCAGCGCCACGCGCAGGCGATTTGCGCCGCGATAAACGTGATCGTGCAATGTGATCGGTTGGGAGGATGCAGTTATCTGTTGATTCAAAACAGAATCACCCTGATAAGGGAGCAGAGCAAGTCAAGTAGTCGTATCTTTTACTATCTGACTTGCGATTTCTGCCATAGTGCAATACGCTAGAGAATAGCACTATTTCAGATGTATATGGACGGGGGGGCAAGCCTTGGCATACCAGGGCCTTGAAGCAGTGCGGAGGTGTGGTGGATTATAGTTTCTTGAGCGACACACTGCTGATTCTGATCTCAACCGTTGTGCTTGTTGTGTTGTTTCTGCGCATGGGTTTGCCTCCTGTTCTGGGTTATCTTGCGGTTGGTGTGATGGTAGGCCCTTACGGGCTGAGTCTGGTTTATGACATCGATAACATCAGAACCTTTGCTGAATTCGGTGTTGTATTCCTGTTGTTTACCATCGGTCTTGAGTTCTCCACCTCAGTACTCATACGTATGAAGGCTTCCGTGCTTGGGCTCGGCAGTGCACAGGTGTTACTGACGGCTGCACTGGCAAGTTCCATAGCATTCTTTTTTGGCCTGACGCTGGAAAGTGCCCTGGTGCTTGGTGGTGTTGTGGCGATGTCTTCAACGGCTCTGGTAACCAAACAGCTGGCTGACCAGGTAGAACTGCACACCCGTCATGGCCGTAATAGTATTGGTATATTGCTGTTTCAGGACCTGATGGTTGTACCCTTTTTGATTCTCGTTGCGACGCTTAGCGGAGAGAGTAAAACCGCATCGACGATGACTGTGTTGAGTGCTCTGGGTGAAGGGGCGCTTGCTCTGATATTTATTTTTGTGCTTGGGCGTTGGGTGCTCAAGCCATTGTTCAGGGAGGTGGCCCGCTTCCACTCTGCGGAGCTGTTTACACTGACGGTATTGCTGGTCGTGCTCTGTTCATCCTGGATCACCCATCAGATCGGACTGACTTTTGCGCTTGGTGCATTTCTTGCCGGTGTGATGTTAAGTGAAACAGAATTCAGGCATCAGGTGGAATCAGAGATTCGTCCGTTCAGGGATGTATTGCTGGGTCTGTTTTTTATTACTGTCGGCATGATGCTGGACGTGTCAATTTTGCCTGCTGCCTGGCCGTATGTGCTGACACTGTTTCTCTCCCTGGTGCTTATCAAGTTGCTTCTTGTCGCAGGTTTTTGCCGTATCGCTGGCTGGAATAGTTCGGTTTCTATGCGCACCGGTTTGATTCTTGCTCATGGTGGCGAGTTCGGTTTTGCGATTCTGATCCTTGCTATGGACGGTGAGGTGCTGAGCCCGGAGGAAGGACAGGTCATACTGGCTGCAATGTTGTTCAGTATGGCTTTGGCACCACTGATTATCCGCTACAATGGTCAACTTACTGCACTGTTGTTGCCAGGTTCAGTGGAGCGCAGCAAGCGTGAGGTCAGAGAGCAGATTATCGATACCTCTCGCGCTCTGAACCGGCATGTCATCGTCTGTGGTTATGGCAGGGTAGGCCAGCCAGCATTGAACCTTCTTCTTGAACAGAAGGTCGCGTGTATGGCCATTGATCTGGATCCAGAGCGGGTGCAAAAGGGCATGAACGGAGGCCAGCCTGTCTCTTATGGAGATGCAGTGAGTCTTGAGTTGCTGCATGCATGTGGGCTGTCCCGGGCATCGGCACTGGTGGTCAGTATGATCGATTTCAATACGACGATAAAGATTATTTCCCGGGTGCGTGCTGTCTATGCTGAGCTGCCCATCTTTGTCAGAACCCGCAAAGAGATCCAGCTCTATCAGCTCTATCAGGCCGGAGCGACTGAGGTGGTGGCCGACACCTATGGTAGTGATACGATGATTACGACTGAGATGCTCGCTAGATACGGTATTGGATCGGGAGAAGTCGTCGACAAAGCCTGTTTTTAAAGAGATCAGGTGAGACCGTTTGGGGTTTATGTGAAGAAAGGGTGCGAAACGAAAGTCTCTCACCTAAGCTACGCACTATGAATGCTGTGATGAATACATACGCCCGCTTTCCGGTGACACTGGTGAAAGGTAAGGGCTCAAGAGTTTGGGATGATGCAGGCAATGCATATCTCGACTTTATTTCCGGGATTGCTGTCAATACGCTGGGCCACGCTCATCCTGCGATGGTGCAGGCGCTGGCTGATCAGGCAGGTGAGATGTTACACTGCTCCAATCTGTTTCACATTCCCAAGCAGCAGCAGCTGGCTGAGAAACTGGCAGGCCTTTCAGGTTTGGCTTCGGTCTTTTTCTGTAATTCGGGTGCAGAGGCCAACGAGGCGGCAATCAAGCTGGCGCGTAAATATTTTCATGATCAAGGTTCGCCTAGGCGTACGGTAATTACGGCTACCCGGTCCTTTCATGGCCGACTGCTTTCAACATTGACTGCTACAGGTCAGGACAAGGTGAAGGTAGGCTTTGACCCGCTGCCGCCGGGTTTTGTACATGTTCCTTTGAATGATATTAAAGCATTGATGCAGGTCATTAATGACCAGACTGCGGCAATTCTGCTGGAGCCGTTGCAGGGTGAGGGCGGTGTGAATGTAGCGCATGCCACATATCTGCAGGATGTGCGTAAACTGTGTGATGAGCATGGCATATTACTGATGCTTGATGAAGTTCAGACCGGTATCGGGCGGACGGGTTCAATGTTCGCTTTTGAGCAGGCAGGCATACTCCCCGATGTTCTGACGTTGGCTAAAGGGCTGGGCGGCGGTGTGCCAATCGGAGCACTTGTGGCCAGTGAAGCAGTCTCCGCCTCTTTCGGGCCGGGTACTCATGGCTCAACCTTTGGTGGCAATCCACTCTCCTGCACGGCTGCATTGACGGTGCTGGATGTGATTGAATCGGAATCATTGCTGGAGAATGTTCTGGAGCGTGGTAAGCAGCTGACTCAGGGGCTGTCCGGGTTGCAGAAACGTTTTCCTGTTATTCAGGATATTCGCGGGCAGGGCTTGTTGATTGGAGCTGGACTCTCGATTGACGCGGGACCGATTGTTGCCGCGGCACGGGATGAAGGGCTGATGATATTGATGGCCGGGCCTGATGTGCTGCGTTTTCTGCCGCCGTTGAATGTGAGTGAAAAAGAGGTAAATGAAGCGTTAGCACTGCTTGGCAGTGTATTGGAGACACAGTCATGAGACATTTTTTAACATTGCTGGATCTCTCACCTGAAGAGGCGCGGCATATCCTTAAACGGGCTGCGAAGATCAAACGTAAGCTGAAAGAAGGCAGGCCTCACCGACCGCTTGAAGGTAAAACGCTGGGTATGATTTTTGACAAGGCCAGCACCCGAACGCGTGTTTCATTCGAGGTTGGTATGTTCCAGCTTGGAGGACACGCGCTGTTCCTGCATTCAGGTACCACTCAGCTTGGTCGTGGTGAGCCGGTTGCCGATTCAGCCCGCGTACTCTCCAGCATGGTGGATGGTATTATGATTCGTACCTTTGCCCATGAGACTGTGCAGACCTTTGCGGAATATTCCAGCGTGCCTGTGATCAATGGGCTAACCGACCTGACCCATCCCTGCCAGATTCTTGCTGATGTGTTCACTTTTGAGGAACATCGTGGTTCTATTCAGGGCAAAACAGTAGCTTGGATTGGTGATGGCAACAACATGGCGCATTCCTGGATTAATGGTGCGGTCTGTTTCGGTTATAAATTGAAACTTGCCTGTCCTGATGCTTATCGCCCGGATGCCAGGCTGCTTGCTGCAGCGCAGGCTTTAGGGGCTGATGTTTCTCTCTTTGATGATCCGGCTGAGGCTGCGGATGGAGCGGATCTGGTTACGACCGACGTCTGGGCCTCGATGGGGCAGGAACAGGAGCAGGCTGAGCGTGAAAAGGCATTTGCCGATTTTCAGGTGGATGACCGGGTGATGTCGTATTCCCGTGCCGATGCATTGTTTATGCATTGCTTGCCGGCACACCGTGGTGAAGAGGTTTCAGCTTCTGTGATGGATGGTCCACAATCAGTGGTTTGGCATGAAGCGGAAAACCGCCTGCATGCCCAGAAAGCGTTGCTTGAATTTTTTATGAAGGATCAGGGTTAAAGCCCTGTTTTGCTCGCAAGCCAGCCGCGTGTAGGCTGCGCACTTATTCGCCGGTTTGGCGAAGCTAATTATTAAATACCACGAGGGTTTTAGATGTCGCATCCTGAAGTCACAAAAGCAGTATTAGCCTACTCCGGAGGTCTTGATACCTCGATTATCCTGAAGTGGTTGCAGGACACCTATGATTGTGAAGTGGTGACATTTACCGCCGACCTTGGGCAGGGTGATGAAGTTGAAGAGGCGCGTGCCAAAGCCGTTGCCGGTGGTGTATCCTCAATCTATATTGAAGACCTGCGTGAAGAATTTGTACGTGATTATGTCTTCCCTATGTTCCGTGCCAATGCGATTTATGAAGGCGAGTATCTGTTAGGTACTTCCATTGCCCGCCCGCTGATTGCCAAGCGTATGATTGAGATTGCCAATGCTGAGGGTGCCGAAGCGGTATCGCACGGCGCAACCGGTAAAGGCAATGATCAGGTACGTTTTGAATTCGGCTTTTATGGCCTGAAACCGGATGTGAAGATCATTGCGCCGTGGCGTGAATGGGATCTGGTCTCTCGTGAAGATATGCTCAATTATGCTGAAAAACACGGTATTCCGGTTGAACGCAAGCGTGAAGGTTCAAAGTCTCCATACTCTATGGATGCCAATCTTCTGCATATCTCCTATGAGGGTTATGACCTTGAGGATCCTTGGTGTGAAGCGTCAGAAGGCATGTGGCGCTGGAGTGTGTCGCCAGAGAATGCACCGGACAAAGCAGAATATATTGAACTGACTTATCAGGGCGGAGACGTCATTGCCATTAATGGTGAGAAGATGAGCCCTGCACAGGTTCTGACTGAGCTTAACCGTCTGGGCGGCAAGCATGGTATCGGCCGTATCGATATTGTGGAAAATCGTTTTGTAGGCATGAAGTCACGCGGCTGTTACGAAACACCGGGTGGCACGATTATGCTCAAGGCACATCGTGCGATTGAATCACTGACTGTGGATCGTGAAGCGGCCCATCTGAAAGATGAGTTGATGCCGCGTTATGCCAAGATGATTTATAATGGCTTTTGGTTTGCGCCTGAGCGTGAGATGTTGCAGTCCGCTATTGATGCTTCACAGGCGACTGTGAACGGTGAAGTGCGTCTGAAACTGTACAAGGGGAATGTTGATGTTGTTGGTCGTCGTTCCGATCAATCCATGTTTGATGAACGTCTGTGTACCTTTGAAGATGATGAAGGCGCTTATGATCAGAAAGATGCGGGTGGCTTTATCAAGCTGAATGCACTGCGTCTGCGTATGCGTCAGCTGGCGGGAAAATAAGTAGTATGACTGATAAACCCGGTATACTTTACCGGGTTTGATCGGCCTGTTTTTCAGATGGGAGAGGGGATATTATGATCAGGCATAACAAAATTCTGGTTCCAATCGACTTTTCCGAGCCGTCTGCTGAGGCCATCCGAAGGGCTAGTGTGCTTGCAGAAAAATTTGATGCTGAGATGCACCTGCTTCATGTACTGGCTCCTTCTGTCTACTTTGAAACGGATATGGTTTCTGTGCCTCCTATTAATGAGGTGAATCATGCGGCTCACGATGGTGCGGTTCACAGGCTTCAGGCACTGGCTGATCAGTTTGATTTTGAGGTGGTTACCCACATCGAAGAGTCTGCTGGTGATCCTGCCCGCTTTATCTGTGGTTTTGCCACATCGCTACCTGCTGATCTTATCGTCATCGGTCGCCATGATGAAAAGGGTGTCGTTGAACATATGCTTATGGGTTCAACTGTAGAGCGGATTGTGGCTCACGCTCCCTGCTCGGTGCTGGTTACCATGCCGCATGACTTGCTCGAAAAAGATTCGGCCTGATTCTTCCTTGATGAACCCCGGTCCTGTAGCAGGTCAGCCTTGCAGCTAGCCGAAGTATTCAAGGCGTTGGGAGAACCGGTACGCCTGCGTCTGTTTTCACTATTTGCCCATTCCGGCGAAATTTGTGTCTGTGATTTGACTGAAGCACTGGAGCTGCCGCAAAGTACCATTTCGCGTCATCTGGGCTTGTTGCGCCATGCAGGCTTGGTCAGCGCTCGTCGTGATGGAAAATGGATGCACTACAGATTGCGTGATGATGTACCTGTCGAGCTGTCTGCCATGCTGTTGCGAGCGCATGATGTGGAAGATCAACTGGCAAAGGATCTGCTTCGACTGAAGGCTTCTGCCAGCTGTTAATTCCGCTGGGTGAGCAGTGACGTTCTGAACTCAATATTTACCTTTCCTCATTGTCAGACTCAATGCAAAGAATCAATGCCAACCGATGCGTGCCTGTGTTTATTGCATCTAAACAGCGCCATGTTTTGCTCAGACCAAAACCCGGTGACTGCTGTGTATTCTGCTCTTTCGGTGATGTGTCATGCCCGCCTGTTCAGCAGGGTGGCGGTTGTTGCAAGACTTCCTGAGTCCTTTTTGATTTTACATATCCGGATGAGAGGATATAATGTGCCCTGATTAGGGGGCGCAAATGTCTGAATCCAAGCCTATAGGTCTGTTTGCACGCTTTTTAACGCTGTGGGTATTCCTTGCCATTGTTGCTGGTGTCGCCTTTGGTGCCTGGATACCTGAGCTGTTTCAGTCAGTAGGAAGCGTTGAGATTGCACACATCAATTTACCTGTCGCGGTATTGATTTGGGTGATGATTCTGCCGATGTTGCTCAAGATTGATTTCAGCTCCTTGCATGAGGTTTGGCATCAGCGGCGCGTCATTGCCGTCACCCTTGGTGTGAACTGGTTGTTCAAACCATTTTTTATGGCCTTGCTGGGTTATATCTCTATTTATCACCTGTTCACATCGTTCCTTGATGCAGAGATGCTGGACGGTTACTTCGCGGGTTTGGTGATTTTAGCTGCGGCACCTTGTACAGCGATGGTCTTCGTCTGGTCGAAATTAACCCGAGGCGATGCCCAATTCACGCTTTCTCAAGTTGCACTCAATGATGTGGTGATGGTTTTTGCGTTTGCACCTATTGTTGCTTTGCTGCTCGGTTTTGCTTCGGTCACCGTGCCCTGGGATACCCTGCTTCTTTCAGTTCTGCTCTATATTCTGGCACCGGTTCTGGTGGCATATGTCTGGAGGAAACAGCTGCTCAAACGAGGCATATTTGATGCCGTGTTGCAGCGTCTGGACCCTCTGTCGATGGCTGCATTACTGTTTACCGTGGTATTGCTCTTTGCTTTTCAGGGGCAGGAGATCCTGCAGCAACCGCTGGTGATTGCCATTCTGGCTGTACCGATTGTGCTGCAAGTTTATGCGACCTTTGGTTTGGGCTATCTGTTAAATCGCAAACTTTCTGTGCAGCACAATGTGGCCGGACCATCTGCCTTGATAGGTGCATCAAATTTCTTCGAACTTGCGGTTGCAACGGCCATTGCACTCTTTGGCTTTGAATCCGGTGCTGCTTTGGCAACGGTGGTTGGTGTGCTGGTCGAAGTGCCCGTGATGTTAACGCTGGTATCCATAGTGAATCGCAGCAAGGGCTGGTACGAAAAGGGTATAAAGCGCTGACATAAGGGTGACGTATTCATAGTAAGGATGCGTTTTGAGTAGATGAAAGGAGTAGTCACATGACAATCAAGGTAGGTATGAACGGATTCGGCCGCATGGGTCGCCTGGGGCTAAGGGCTGGTTGGGATAGAAGCAGTTTTGATGTGGTGCAGATTAATGAGACGGCCTGCGATGCAACCTGTTCGGCACATTTGCTGGAGTTCGATTCTGTTCATGGTACCTGGCACTATGATTGTGCAGCAGATGGTGATGAGATCCGTATTGATGATCGGCTTTTGAAATACAGTTCCAACGAAGCGATATCAGACACAGATTGGTCTGAATGCGATATTATCATTGAAGCAACAGGGGTATTTCGCAAGCCCGAACAGCTGCAGGCCTACTTCGATCAGGGTGTGAAAAAGGTGATCGTGGCGGCACCCGTCGAAGGCGCATTGAATATTGTTTATGGCATTAATGATCATCTCTATGATGTGGATGAGCATCACCTGCTGACTGCCGCCTCCTGTACGACCAATTGTCTGGCACCGGTTGTTCAGGTCATGCATAAGGGGTTGGGCATCAAGCATGGCTGTATGACCAGCATTCACGATATCACCAATACCCAGACGATAGTTGATAAAGGTCATAAGGACCTGCGTCGGGCCCGTGCATGCGGACAATCGCTGATTCCGACCAGTACCGGTTCTGCCAAAGCAATTACGAAGATCTTTCCGGAACTGGAAGGCAAGCTCAATGGGATGGCGGTGCGTGTGCCGCTGCTTAATGCATCACTGACCGACTTTGTATTTGAAGCGGAACGGGAAACAACGGCAGCAGAGGTGAATGCTCTGTTTGCCAAAGCTGCTGCAAAAAAACTTAAGGGCATACTGGGTTATGAAGAGCGGCCACTGGTATCGGTGGATTACACCAATGATCCACGCTCCTGCATTATTGATGCGCCAAGTACGATGGTAGTTGATGGAACACAGGTGAAGGTGCTGGCCTGGTACGATAATGAGTGGGGTTATGTGAACCGTATGATGGAATTAACCCGCAAGGTCGCCCGTTCACTCTGATGTCGGGCATTTGATGGATCAGGGCTTCCGCCATTACCTGACGGTAACCGCAGGTTACTGGTCATTTACCATTACCGATGGTGCGATCCGCATGCTGGTGGTGCTTTACTTCCATCAGCTGGGTTATTCTCCGCTGGAAATAGCCATGCTGTTTCTCTTCTATGAATTCTTCGGCATCGTAACCAATCTGGTTGGCGGCTGGCTGGGTAGCCGTATCGGACTGAATCGAACCATGCATATCGGCATGATCATGCAAATAGGTGCACTGTTAATGTTAACTGTGCCGGACACATGGTTGACCGTAGCTTATGTGATGGCGGCACAAGCGTTATCGGGTATTGCCAAAGATCTGAACAAGATGAGTGCAAAGGCAGGAGTGAAGTTATTCATCCCCGATTCGGGAGATGCGAAGCTATTTCGTTGGGTCGCGGTGCTGACCGGTTCCAAAAATGCGCTTAAAGGTGTTGGTTTCTTTGTCGGAGGAGCGCTGCTGGCATGGCTTGACTTCAGAGGCTCGTTATTTGTTTTGGCCGGCTTGCTGTTTCTGACCCTGCTGCTGACATGGATGTTATTACCCTCTGAAATGGGCAAAACGAAGCTTAAGGCAAAGTTTACAGAAGTCTTTTCCAAATCAGCGGCTATTAACCGTCTATCGGCTGCCCGCTTCTTTCTCTTTGCTGCACGTGATGTCTGGTTTGTTGTGGGTCTGCCGGTATTTCTCGCGGCAGAGCTGGGCTGGTCATTCACAGAGGTTGGTGGTTTCTTTGCTTTGTGGGTGATGGCTTATGGAGTCGTGCAGGCTTTTTCACCATCAATTATCAAGCACCATCAGAAGCTTCCCGACGGAAGTTTACTGGTTCTGTGGTCTTTTGCTTTGCTGGCCATTCCTGTGTTTATGGCATGGCTTCTGGGTCAGGGTTATTCGGCAGTGATCGTTGTGATTGGAGGCCTGTCTCTGTTTGGAGTCATTTTTGCGGTGAATTCCGCACTGCACTCCTATCTGATTGTCTCGTGGTCGGATCACGACAAGGTATCGATGAATGTCGGTTTCTACTATATGGCCAATGCCGGTGGGCGATTGGCCGGCACCGTGCTTTCCGGCCTTATCTACCAGAGTTACGGCCTTGTCGGCTGCCTGTGGTGTTCGGCAGCGCTGGTGCTGGCAGCAGCATTGATTTCAATGGTACTTCCCGGAGAAGATAGACAGAGTGTGTAAGATAGATCGCAGAGTTACGACCTATCCGCATCTATAGCAGGGAGGGTCATAATGCGTAAAAATGTTTTGTTTCTATGTACCGGGAATTCATGTCGATCACAGATGGCGGAGGGCTGGTTAAGGCAGCTGGCCGGTGATCGCTTTGATGCCTACTCGGCAGGGATCGAGGCCCATGGAAAGAATCCGCGTGCTATTGCTGTGATGGATGAGTCCGGTGTGGATATTTCCGGGCAGCAATCTGAAGTGCTACGTCTGGAGCTGTTGGAGAAGATTGATCTTCTGGTGACGGTTTGCGGACATGCCGACCAGTTTTGTCCTGATTTGCCTGTCAGGTGCCGTAAAGAGCACTGGCCCTTTGATGACCCTGCAAAAGCAGAGGGGAGCGAAGATCAGGTCTTGGTGGAGTTCAGGTCTGTCAGGGATCAGATAAAACAGCGAATCGAGCAATTTGTTACTCAGGATTGATACGGGGTATCAAAAAAACGGCACCTGGTCTTACCAGGTGCCGGGAAGAAAGAGCGGGCATCACCCGGCAACAGAATTAATAAGAAAGAGACTTGTGGTAAGCCATCATGCGATTGGCTGAATCAGGAACCAGCAGTTCAAAAGAAGCGTTTTCAGAGAGGTTGGCCTGAATCGTTTTGCCGGTGTTGCTTACAGCAGCGATACCAGTCTGAGCACTTGAGATCTGAGTGCCTGCCAGAAAAGCTAGAACTATGATTGCGATCATTGCTGTATATTTCATGTTAACTCCTGCGTGTTCGTTCAATCGTTGTTTCATCCTGAATACAATTCGAATGCTAGAGATGAAGTTTCTTTGGTATGTGACGTTTGTCACTAGCTGTCATTTGTTTATTGAATCTTTCCGGAAGCCTTTATCCCCGGGCTGGGATACGTTATGCTTGTTCTTGCTGTTGTGTTGTGTGAACAGGAGATGCTCATGAAAGATGAAACTCATGTGTTATAAGGGACGCTGTTCTAATCCTCATGGTTGTATGGCCGAGTTGTTTTAGCAGTGATATGCTGAAGTTGGAGAATTAGTCATGGATGCCAGCGCCATATTTCTAGCTCTTGTGCTGATTCTTCTGTTTGCACGACTATTTGGTGAAGCAGCAGCCTGGCTGAAAGTACCACCTGTGATGGGAGAGATGCTGGCCGGTATCGTTCTCGGTCCCAGTCTGCTTGGTTGGGTGGAGCCCAATGAAATCATTCAGGTCTTGGCTGAAATCGGATTGATTCTTCTGCTTTTTGAAGTAGGACTTGATACTGATCTGTCGAAAGTTGTTCAGCGTGGTTATACAGCATCAATAGTAGCGGTGGGTGGTTTTGTAGTCCCGTTTCTTGCTGGCTTTATATTTAGTTACTGGTTATTTGATCTGTCGCTACTGGTATCCCTCTTTATTGGAGGTACACTGACAGCAACCAGTATTGGCGTGACAGTGCGAGTATTGCGTGATCTTAAACGTCATAAATCACAGGAGGCACAGGTTGTACTCGGAGCCGCAGTGCTTGATGATGTGTTCGGCGTTGTGTTGCTGGCACTGCTATACGAATTTTCCATTCACGGTGGTATCAGCCTGGTTAATGCCAGTAAGGTGTTGCTTTTCATATCGATCTTTATGTTACTTGCGCCAATTGTGGCAAAAGTTATGGCTGAAACTATCGGTCACTATGATATCCGAAGCAAAATCCCAGGGTTGATTCCGACGACTATTGTAACGCTGGTGTTGTTCTTTGCCTGGTTGGCCCATGTTGTTGGCGCGCCTGCACTACTCGGAGGTTTTGCCGCAGGTCTTGCGCTGTCTCGCCGCTTCTTTCTCCCATTCGGTGCGGCACTGGTGCAATCAGATGGCGACTTCGTACGCCGTATTGGTACTTCAATGAAACCGATTATTCAGCTGTTTACACCGATATTTTTTGTTGTTGTCGGTCTGTCGCTGAATCTGCAGGAGGTGGACTGGAGTTCACCAACCGTTCTTTTGATGGCACTGTTGTTCATCGTTGTGGCGCTGCTAAGTAAGTTGGCCGGCGCTTTTCTGATTAAGGAGACCACCCATTTTCGCTGGGCTGTAGGACTTGCGATGATTCCACGTGCGGAAGTCGGTCTTATTTTTGCAGAGCTGGGCCGGGTTTCAGGTGTGTTTGATAACGATGTTTATGCGGTGATGATTATTACCATTGCTGCTACTACGGTGCTGCCGCCATTTATATTGAAATGGTATTATGGGCGTTTTGGTCATCATCTGCCGGAGAAGGACTCACATCGCTGAGCGGCCATCTGTTCGCTGCATCATAAAAGTATTGAAATCATTCGATATCAAATCATCGTTGTCTCATGCGTTATCGTAAGCAGATATGACTCCACGCCCAGGAAATGAAAAATTCAAACCGGGTAATATAGGGATAGAAAAACTATGGAAGTAGTATGGACTCCAATGCTGGAATTCTTCGATGTATGGGGCCTATGGGTTGCTGTCGCATCGGTAGCGATGTTTGTTATCAGTCTGGCAGCAATGCCATTTATAGTAGCACGCATACCGGTTGATTATTTTACGCATCATGGTCGACACAGGATGTCGCAATCCAGCCATCACCCTCTCATTGCGCTACTGCTAACCGGTTTCAAAAACCTGCTCGGAGTCATCCTGCTGATAGCTGGTCTGATTATGCTGTTCACACCCGGGCAGGGGCTGCTCAGCATACTGTTCGGACTGATGATTATGAACTATCCGGGTAAATATAAACTGGAGTGCTGGATTATTCAGAAGCCTCTGATTTTCAATGCGGTGAACAGTATGCGCAAAAAACAGGGGCAATCGCCACTATTAGACCCGGAAGCTGATTGATATCTATGATTCAGGCGATTCTGTCGAGTCTGGTCCCTGTACTCTCTTGATTGGCTGGCACGATGCCATGTGCGTTATAGAACTCTTGTAAGTTGCTTTCATGATGCGGGTGCTGTTGCCATTCAGCAGTTGTATAGGGTGATGTCGCTTGCAGCTCGGTAGAGGGTGTTGAGACTTGGTTGGTTGGCATGAGAGCTGTTGGAGGAACGACTACCGCAGGCATGCGTTCTGTGTACATAGTGATTCCGGATACCGTGATCATATGCTTATTGTAGCACATATCGTTTTACAGTGTGTTGGCTGTCAGCCCAATCTGTAGTCTTGGTTTGGCTCCTTATATTGGAGTACCGTTATCGTTGCACGTTTAGAGTCAGCTTTCCCACTGATCATCATCGTCTGTTGCAAGTGGAGGAATGCCGATCAGAAACTCAAGATCGGACATGGGGATGTGAGCATTGCGTTCGCTGATCCATTTCAGCATGTCTTTACGGTCGCCATCGATGTCCAGGTTGAAAGGTGTCATATTTATCTCCGGGCCAGTCCGATCAGGAGTGGCTTGTTGTTGGAGGCGCATACAACAGAAAAATTAAGTCACTTATATGACATCAGGATGGCATGCTTATGACAGGCTATGTGTTGCGAATGGTTTATGTGAGTTTATCAAAAAGAGCCGAGTGGCGAGTAAGGGCATCTTCAACGTTACTTCGATCTGCACTACTTCCCAGCTCAAACATGGAGATAACGGGGTTGTCAGACATGCCACAGGCCACAATACCTGAATAATGCTTGAGGTTGGGATTGATGTTCAGGGCAATGCCATGAAAGGTGATCCATTTTCGGCACCGTACGCCCACCGCAGCAATTTTTTTCTCATCGACCCAGACACCGATGCCGCGCTCACTACGGACAGCCCGGATATTAAAATCAGCCAGGGTCCTGATCACGATCTCTTCCAGCCGCCAGACATGTTTATGAAGATCCTGTTTTTGTCGCAGGTCATCGATAACATAGCAGACCAGTTGGCCCGGCCCGTGATAGGTAACCTCGCCACCACGTCCGCTTTCAAAAACAGCAATACCTTCACCATCAATTTCACGCTGCAGGATGTCCTCTTCAGAGCCGGATGTGCCGACACTGAAGAGTGGCGGGTGTTCAGTCATAATCAATGTGGGTTCTGCATTACCGGCTAAAATGCCAGCTACAATCGATTCCTGTTCCTTAATTGATGCCCGGTAGTCCTGCTGTTGATGACGGATGATTCGCATGTGGCAAGCTTAACTTGAGCGTTCGCATTGACCAAGGGGCTTTGCGACCTAGAATCACTGTCCCTTATGGGTTGCTGATCGAGGCTCTTTAAGGAGATGCTGATTTATTGGCTCCTGCCAAAAATCAGTTCGCAAAAGAAAAAACGTCATTTTTCTCTTGCTTACAAACCTCCCACCTAGGTGGTCGATTTGGCAGTCCGTCCATGGACTGCCCGGAAACACTGAATAAATCAGTGCTTCCATAAGGACAAGGAGTGACACTCGTGAGTAAAGAACCGGAAACGAAAGAACCTTCATTTGAGCAGGCGCTTGAACAATTGACAGGTCTGGTTGATAAGCTTGAATCCGGTGAACTGCCGTTAGAAGAGAGCGTTGCTGCATTTGAACAGGGCGTGAAACTGTCTCGTCGTTGTGAGGCCCTGTTGGACAAGGCGGAGCAGCGCCTGCAGGTGCTGGAAAGCGGGGAAGAGTAGGCTAAGTCATGAAAGCTCCTGAATTTTTAACTGAAGATGCCGCAGCTCTATCTGTGGCTTTGATTAGCATGCTTGCGAAGCGTGAGTCGGTTGTGCCCGAAGAGCTGCTTGCAGCTATGTCCTATTCACTGTTGGCAGGTGGCAAGCGCGTGCGTCCGGCTCTGCTGTTGGAATCTTACCGGGCCTGTGGTGGCACGGATATTGAACGGGTCATGCCGGCAGCACTGGCTATTGAGTGCATTCATACGTACTCGCTGATTCATGATGATCTGCCATGCATGGACGATGATGACCTCAGGCGCGGTAACCCGACCTGTCATAAGCACTTTGACGAAGCTACGGCGATACTGGCTGCTGATGCACTGCAGGCGCTGGCATTTGAACTGGTTGCCGCGATGGATGTTGAGGCTGAACTACGCTGCTCTCTGTTACATAGGCTGGCACTCGCTTCGGGTTGCCAGGGCATGGTGGGTGGTCAGGTGCTGGATATGCAGGCTGAGCACAATGCGGCCAGTGGCAAACAGATGGAACTGCTGCAGGTAGAGCGCATTCATCTGCATAAAACCGGTGCTTTGCTGCACTGGTGCTGTGAAGCTGGGGCCAAGCTTGCCGGTGCGGATGGTAAAGTACTGGATGCCTGTTCACGTTATGGTAAATCTGTTGGTCTGCTATTTCAGATTGCAGATGATATTCTCGATGTTACCGCAAGCTCTGAAGAGCTGGGTAAAAGTGCAGGCAAAGATGCTGAGCAGAACAAAGCGACGTATGTTTCTATCCTTGGTTTGCAGCGCTCCAGAGAACTGGCTGATGAGATGCGTGACATGGCACTGGATGCATGCCTGCCTCTGGCAGCACAGGGAGAGCAGTTGAAGTCACTGGCACATTATATATTGGGGCGTGGATTATGAGTGGTGAGCTGCTGCAGCGTATCCACGGCACTGCTGATCTGAAAGCGCTGTATCCCGAACAGTTGCCGCAACTGGCGCAGGAGATGCGCCAGTATCTGATCCAGACACTGGCTCCGATTGGTGGCCACCTCGGTGCAGGCCTTGGCGTGGTTGAACTCTCCATAGCATTGCATTATCTGTTTGACTCACCGCGCGACAACATTATCTGGGATGTCGGTCATCAGGCCTATCCACATAAAATTCTGACCGGCCGTTTGAGTCGGATGCCAACCATACGCCAATATGGCGGTCTGTGCGGTTTCACCAAGCGTGCTGAATCCGAGCATGATCCGTTCGGAGCAGGACATGCATCAACCTCAATTTCCGCGGCTTATGGCATGGCATGTGCCCGTGATCTCGATGGAGCTGACAATCATGTGATTGCCGTAATCGGGGATGGCGCTTTAACCGGTGGTATGGCTTTTGAAGCACTTAACCATGCGGGAGCACATAACAATCGCCTGCTGGTGATTCTCAATGATAATGAGATGTCGATTGCACCGAATGTGGGGGCGATGTCTTCATACTTGGCCCGTATCATTACCGGCAAGCCCTATACGCAGGCCAAGGACACTGCCAAACGTATATTGCAAAAACTGCCGGGCGCACTGGATGCGGCCAAGCGTGTGGAAGGACATGTAAAGGGAATGATTACACCGGGTACCCTGTTTGAAGAGATGGGCTTTCGTTATATCGGCCCGATTGACGGACATGATTTTGATCATCTCTTGCCGACCCTCGGTAACTGCAAAGAGCTGGAAGGTCCGATACTGTTACATACCGTAACCAAAAAGGGGCTTGGTTTTACACCTGCCGAAGATGATCCGGAAACCTGGCACGGTCTCGGGCCGTACAATGTACAGACAGGTTTGCCACATAAAAGTACAGGTACGCCTCCGACCTATACACAGGTGTTTGCTGACGTACTGGCTGATATGGCCGACGATAATGAGAGCATAGTTGCCATCACGGCAGCGATGCCTGCCGGAACAGGAGTCTCCCGTTTTTCCAGACGCCATCCTGAACGCTGTTTTGATGTCGGTATTGCCGAGCAGCATGCTGTTACTTTTGCCGCAGGTTTGGCTGCAGCCGGAAAACGCCCCTACGTGGCGATCTATTCCACCTTTATGCAGCGTGCTTATGATCAGATTATCCATGATGTCTGTGTGCAGAATCTGCCCGTAACCTTTTGTCTGGATCGTGCCGGTATCGTTGGGGCCGATGGTGCAACCCATACCGGTATGTTCGATATCGCCTTTATGCGCAATCTTCCTAATATGACGGTGATGGCGCCAAAAGATGAGGCGGAACTCAAATCCATGTTACTTACCTCTGCTACGCTGGATGGCCCTGTAACCATTCGATACCCACGCGGCAATGGTTACGGTGTAGATTTGGCCGGGACCGATATTCTTGATGTTGGAAAAGCAGAAGTGCTGGAAGAAGGGGATGCCGGGCTGGTCATCGCTGTCGGTTCGCGTGTGCGTGATGCACTGGCTGCAGTGGAAGTCTTGCGTAAAGAGGATGGGCTAGCCATGACGCTGCTCAACCTGCGCTTTATCAAGCCTCTGGATGAGGCTGCGATTCTTTATCATCTGAAGCCGGGTAAACCGCTGTTGGTGATTGAAGAAGGAGTAGCTCAGGGCGGTGTCGGTGAGCAGATTGCGACGCTGGCATTGTCTTCTGGCTGGAGTGGCCCGTTCAAACATATAGCCATGCCCGATCTTTTTCCTGCCCACGGTAGTCAGGATGAGATTCTCCGTGATCTGGGCCTGGATATGGCAGGTATACTCAAGCAGTTGCGTAGCTGATTCATACAGTGGCAAAACCCAAAGTGAAAAAGAAACGTCTGGACCAGCTTTTGGTTGCCCGTGAACTGGTCGACTCCAGTGATCAGGCGCAGCGGATGATTATGGCCGGTCTTGTCTATGTGAATGGTCAAAAGTCGGATAAAGCGGGTAATATGATTGCCGAAAATGCTGAAATTGAGGTGCGTGAGGTGCTGCGTTATGTGTCGCGCGGTGGTCTGAAGCTTGAACGAGCACTTGAGGTTTTTCCCTTTGCGGCAGGAGGTATTACAGGACTGGATGTCGGTGCTTCAACAGGTGGTTTCACCGATGTGCTGCTACAAAACGGTGCAGCAAAGGTGTATGCGGTTGATGTCGGCCACGGGCAGTTGCATTACAAGCTGCAAAATGATGAGCGCGTGATTAATCTGGAAAAGACCCATGTGCGGAAATTAACGCCTGATCTTATACCCGAAGAGGCAGATGCGCTGGTGATTGATACATCATTTATTTCCCTGACCAAGGTATTGCCCTGTGCATGGCCCTTTGTGAAAGATGGCGGCTGGTGTGTGGCGCTGATTAAACCTCAGTTTGAGGTGGAGCCCAAGTATCTTGATCGCGGCGTGGTACGCGATGAAATGCATCGGCAGGCAGCCATAGCGCGGGTCACTGCAATGGTCGAAAGTGAATTGGCCGGAGCTGTAGTCATCGGCATAGAAGAATCCCCCATCCATGGCCCCAAGGGAAATGTTGAGTACCTGCTTGGTTTACAAAAGGCGCAGTAAAAACGTTTAGAGCTTGCGAATATCAATGTCCGGCAGGTTATCCGCGACATCCTGAAATGTGGCGTTTTCGGTCAATGCCCTGACGACTTCCGGCAATGGCTCACTGTAAATGCCGGGCAGATCCATTTCGCCTTCAGTGATAATCGGGAAGGCTAGATTTTCCATCGGCGGACAGAACTCGGCATTTACCCCCGCTTTGTTGCCTCTGGCATCCACACGATACCAACCGTATTCATCCAGCCAAATGGCATTGAGTCCGTGCAGGCAGAATGGAGGTTCATCGTTATCGATAGTCAGCCGCTGATAGCAGAGCGCAGCCGGAATGCTATTGGCCCTGAGCAGGGCAGCCAGCAGATGACTTTTTGCATAGCAATAGCCGGTACCATGCTTGAGTACATCCGATGCTACACAGGTGGCAGGGTTTAACTCATAGTCCCGGCTGTGTTTGATCTTATCACGCACAAACTCGAAGCAGGCTAGGGCGATCTCTTTTTTGTTCTCTCTGCCTTGGGCAAGTTCTTTTGCCTTGGCAAACACTTCAGCGTGCTGCCAGTCGATGAACCGACTCGTCTCAATGTACGTGTTCATGCGCCTTCTCCTTTCCTTGCAGAGCTATCAAACAAGCAAAGCAATGCTTGATCCAGTAAGTTTAACAATTGCTCAATCTCGTTCTCCTGCACATTCAATGCAGGCATGAATCTTAGAGTGTGAGTCCTGGGTGCATTGATAAGGGCCCCCATTTTAAGCATCTTCTCAACCACCTGCGCGGCAGGGGTCTCTCCGGTATCCATGGCAAGCAGAAGTCCCGAGCCCCGGATCTCTCCCAAGCCATAATTGGTGGACAGTTCATGTAGCCCCTTGGTCAGTATTTTTCCCATATCATTTACCTGCTCAAGAAACCCGGGGGCGACAAGAGCATTCAATACCGCTTGTCCAACCGCTGTTACTAGCGGGTTACCGTTAAATGTTCCGCCCTGATCACCGGGCTCGAAACAGGCGATCTCCTTTTTAATAGCCATGGCTCCCAAAGGCATACCACCTCCCAGGCCTTTGCCCAGAGTCATGATATCCGGCTGTACACCGTACTGCTCATAGGCGAATAAGGTTCCTGTCCGACCCATGCCGGTTTGCACCTCATCGAAAACCAACAGAATTCCATGATCGTCAGCTAACTCTCTTAACTCCTGCAAATAGCTATGGCTAGCAGGATGAACCCCTGATTCCCCCTGAATAGGCTCCAACATTATGGCCACAGTGTTCTTATTGATGCTACTTTTGATGGCATCAATGTCATTCTGCTGCACTTTGATAAACCCTGAGACCTTGGGCGCATAAAGATTCTCCCACTCATTTTTTCCTGATGCAGACATGGTCGCCAGCGTCCTGCCGTGGAAACCATTTTTCAGAGTGATCATTTCAAAGGCCCCCTGCTTGTGTATTGATCCCCATTTGCGAGCAAGTTTGATAGCGCCCTCATTGGCTTCTGCACCGCTATTGGTAAAGAAAACCTGATCGAAGCAGCTGTGCGCAGTCAGTGCATCAGAGAGCTGCACCATCGGCGCGTTAAAGACGCCCGGCCCGGCATGCAACAACTCGGCCGCCTGTCTTGTGACAGCCTCGATGATAATGTTGGGTGAATGACCAAGGCAGTTCACCGCCCAGCCCTGTACAAAATCAAGATAGGCCTTGTCTGCACTATCCCAAATCCATGAGCCTTTACCTTTCACAAAGCTGATATCCGGACGTTTGGCTATGGCCATAACTGAAGGGTAGGGATTGATATAATTGTTCATGATAATCTCCATTGCATTTGTGAACTTGAATTAAGGGCATAAAAAAAGGGTCACAGACATTGTCTGTGACCCTTAAGAAATCCGTATCAGTATTAGTTAGTTGTTATAAATAACCCGATTCGTTTTCTCTATTGCACAGACAGATAGACCCGTGCGCACGTCGCATAGTAACGGCAGCAGGGTTTAAACGAACGCTGATTCGGAGTTCTGTCTGTACGAAATTCATGTGCGAACCATTTCCTTCAACTCAATGTGCGTCAAGGTTTTTTCATTCCCAAAACGAGAATTCCTCCAATAACGAATAATGCTCCAACTATCTGCATGACAGATACGGGTTCATTTAACATTACTGCAGCCATAGCAATGGTTGCTACTGGCCCTAGACCGCCAATGATCGAAGTGCTTCCAGCGCCAATTCGATGTATAGCCGCAGCCAAAAGAAAAGCGGGGATGACAGTAGAAAACAGCGCCATTGCAAACCCATAGCCATATACTGCCATCGGCTGTACCAAGTCGCTGAGGTCACGAACCAGTGCAAACTGAATGAATACAGCAAGACATGAAACAATCATGGCGTATGAAGTAAAGCGCCTTGCTCCCACCTTGGGAATAATCTCTCCACTTCCAACCAGAAATAGTGAATAGGTCAATGTTGCACCAAAGATTAACAGGGAACCCAATAAAGCATGCTCGCCATCGAGTTGCAGGTCATGAAACATGGCAAGTGCAATCCCAATATAGCTCAATATCAGTGCAATGAGTGCCTCTTTGTGTATACGCTTGCCAAAAAAGAGTGCGGATATGATGACTACCATGGTCGGATAGATGAAAAGAATCAGGCGCTCCAATCCGGCAGTGATGTACTGCAGGCCGATAAAGTCGAGCAAGCTTGAAAGGTAATACCCGATCAGCCCTAACAAGCTGATGACCAGTATATTGTTAATGCTCAAGGGGGATTCTGCCTTGCGTTCCTCGATCACCGCAAAAACAACAAAAAATGGCAGTGCAAACGCCATGCGAAACATCAGCAACGTAATAGCATCGACTTCGTAGTTATAGGCAAGCTTGACGAAAATGGCTTTCATGGAAAAGCCAAGTGCCGCTCCAATAGCCAACAACAGGCCAAACATTACTTGCCGGTTTGAGGGTTTTAATTTTGAAATTGAACGAATGATTGCGTTCATTTGATGCTCCTTTAGAGAGCAAATGCAGAAGCTGTCATGTGATGAAAGTGAAAGAACAGACACGAGCAAAACGCGATTTAACCTCCGCGATTGCTCTGTAATCCGTTATATAGTCAGGTAAACGTCAGACAATAGAAACCGCAAGTGATGGCAAAGATAGCCATAGCCAAACGGAGATTTTTGATGCCTGTATTTTCATAATGCGAAGCACTATGGGTGGTTTATGTTATTTGTCTAGAAAAACAAGAAACAGTCCATCATCTTCTTTTGATTATTATTGCAAGGTTGTGAAACCGGTATTAGCAAGCTCGATCTCTATGAGCATGATGGTCGCTCTTGTTGTTCGTTGAACGAACTTTCAGCAAAAAAATACGTCTCAGAAGCAAGGTCTGGTATACTTATTAAGTTTATCCACAGCCGTGCTGAATATAGCAGATAAGGTAGGGTGCATCGCTTGATGTTGTGCCATGTTGCGAAACAGGAGTCGTACTATTTCTGATTTTCCAGATGATCCAGTAGTGATTCTGCATTGGCAATCAGCATCTGGTAGGCATCTTCAAATCCGTCCGGGCCACCATAGTAGGGATCGGGAACATCAGGAATGACGTCTCTGTTTTCAAACTGACGCATCATCAATAGTCGTGATTCAGGTACACCCATGCGCAGCAGGTTAGCCCTGTTTTCCGCATCCATGGCAACCAGCCAGTCCCAGTTTGCACAACTGGATGCAGTAATCTGCTGGGCCCGGTGATTGGCCAGGTTCAGCCCGTGTTCAGTAGCCTTGGCTGCTGAACGGGGATCAGATGCTTTGCCGATATGCCAGTCGCCAGTACCGGCTGATTCAAAATGGTAGCCATCGGTACCTCTCTGTTTTGCCACTGATTTTACTACGACTTCAGCCAGTGGTGAACGACAGATATTGCCGAGGCAGACAAACAGTACGCGTATTTTTTTCTTATCCATGGATGTTTTTCTCCGCTTGAGAGCGTTGCAGGTATACAGGTTCAGGGTAGATTGGAAGCTTGCTGATGTTGCACTCTTCCAGCGCGTATTCTGTTTCGGCAAACAGTGCCGCTGAGCGTTCGATCAGCAGAGGTAAACGCTGCCATTCTGTCAGCTCAGCTGCAGGCTCATTGTGACTGGCGAACAGACCTGCTTCTATCTGAGTCGCTTCCTGCCAGCTGATACAGCAATCGTCATGGACAGACTCACCTGCCTCATAGCAGCCGACAAAAGCTTCACCCGCTCTGGCATCCTCAATCACCCATAAAGGTTTGGAAGTAGCCGCTTGTCTGGCTGTAATGGCAAGGGAGGAGAGATGCAGTATGGGTAGCTTTAGCCCGCTGTTAATGCCGGCAAGAGTAGCTGCGGCAATACGCAGGCCTGTGAATGCACCGGGGCCAGCACCGAGTGCAAGAATATCCAGTTCATCCCATTGTAGCTCTGCCTGATCAAGTAGCTCTGCCAGCATAGGTACTATTGTGGTGGAGCGGGTTTTACCGTTGGCTGATCTGTCAGCTCGCGTTAAAAATGGCTCACCACCCTTGAGCAGAGAGGCCGAGATCTCTCCGAAAGCGGTATCGAGTGAGAGTATGTTTTTTTCTTCGATCACAGGTGTTCTTTCAATGCATTGCGCAGAGTTTCACCATAGACCGGGTGCTGCAGACCCAGTACTGCATTGGCCTGCAGGAAGCCTTCAGGGTTACCTGCATCAAAGCGCTGCCCATCAAGAATAACGCCATAAACAGGCTCTTCTTTGGCAAGGGTAGCGATGGCATCGGTCAGCTGGATTTCACCACCTCGTCCTGGTTTCACTCCTTTGAGCAGTTCCATCAGACGAGGCGTAAAGATATAACGGCCTACAATGGCCATATGTGATGGTGCAACTTCAGCTGCTGGTTTCTCGACCATGTCGGTGAGGCGCAGCAGGGTCTTGTCTTCCATGTGGTATTCCACAATACCGTATTTATACACCTGATCTTGTGGTACCTGTATCAGACCGATAACCGAACACCCGGTCTGCTCATAGACCTCGCGCAGTTGCTGCATAGCCGGTTTTTCATGAATAATCAGTTCATCAGCCAGTGATACGCCAAAGGCCTCTTCACCGATCCAATTATGGGCACAAAGAACAGCATGCCCCAGTCCCAGAGGCTCCTTTTGTCTGACATAGGCGACTTCTGCCATGCGGGCAACGCGAGAAACTTCCTGATACAACGCGCTCTTTCCAGCGCTTTTCAGGTTGGCTTCCAGTTCTGCTGATATATCAAAATGATCTTCAATCGCACGTTTACCGCGTCCGGTCACCATGACAATCTGCTCCATGCCCGCAGCTAATGCTTCTTCCACACCGTACTGAATCAGTGGTTTATCAACAATGGTCAGCATCTCTTTCGGACTGGCTTTGGTGGCTGGCAGAAAGCGACTGCCCATGCCCGCAGCAGGGAAAATGATTTTACGCAGTGGTTTCATGTCTGAAGCTCTCCTGACCCCGTAAGTGGATTCAGTATAGCATACTTTTGTGACACCAGTGGATTGATCAGGTGAGGCGGCCATAGGAGTGCAGGCCTGAGAGATACATGTTTACACCCAGGAAGCAGAAAACGGTGACCAGGAAGCCGGCAACAGCCCACCAGGCCAGTGCTTTACCATGCCATCCGTGAGATACGCGAGCATGCAGGTAGGCACCATAAACCAGCCATACGATCAGTGCCCAGGTCTCTTTCGGATCCCATGACCAGTAGCCGCCCCATGCTTCAGCAGCCCATGCAGCACCGAGTATCGTTGCCAGTGTGAAAGCAGGGAAACCGACAGCTACAGATTTATATGCCAGCTGATCCAGCTGTTCCAGTGACGGGAACACATTCAGCATTCTTGATGAGCTTCCTCTTGCTTCCATCGCGTGACGAACGAGATAGGCCATACCAGCGCCACAGGCAACAGCAAAAGCACCATAACCGACAAAGTTCATCGGTACATGAATTTTCATCCAGTAGGACTGCAGGGCAGGTACGAGTGGTTTGATATCAGCCTGTCCGACTGAATCCAGCCAGATGCCGAAAAAGACGCCAGCTGAAACCAGAACCATGACGAATGCTCCCAGTCCTTTGGCCTGATAACGGCGCTCAAATGAGAGGTAAACCGTGGCTGTAATCATGAATAGAAGAATGAATACCTCATACAGGTTGGATACCGGAGCATGGCCCATATCCATGTCAAACAGGTAGGACTCGTGCCAGCGCAGCAAGAGTGCAGTCCCGCCTGCATAAACAGCAAACCATGCTGAGCCTGTTGCTATGCGGCCGATGAATGCTTCGGGTGCAAACAGATAAGCGATATAGGCAACAGCAGAGAAGATGAAAACGACATTCATCGCCATGATGATCTCACCGGCAATCAGGTTGGACTGGTCTTCATAAGAAATCTGGCTGGCGGCAGGCTCAAACTGAGCAGCAATAACGGAGAACACTACCATCAACAGCATGCCATCCAGCCATGGTACGGTGTTCGGAGCGACACGACCCAGAAGCATGGAGGGTTTCATGGCAGAAAGTGTGGCAGCAAACCCTGCACCGATCAGTGCGCCGGTTCCTCCCCAGATCAGTCCTTTCATGCTCAGAATCTGATAGAGGAATGCATCTTCGTTGTAGCCGTCAGCGCCATACATGGCCATGCCGGCAATACCCAGAGATAGTCCGATATAGGCATAAAAGCGCAGCAGCGCCCAGCGCCCCTGATTCATATTTCCTAACAGTGATGATTCAGCGGTGATAGCGGTCATGCGTTTCTCCTGTTGATTTGGTTCATCTAAAGCTCCGTTGGAATGTTTGCGGCATTATCCTTTGCCTGACTGATTTTTGAAATCCTCATCGATTTGTATGAATAGATCGTTAAATGTTTCCTTAAATGAGAGCTGATTACGGTTGGTTAAACCCGCAAGTGTTATGTGTGTTTTGCCCGATTCAGGGCGAATAACCAGCCACAGTTTACGGTGTGGCATATAGAACATGATGCACAGGCCGATAACGAGGATGCCACTGCCAACCCATACGGTATTCATACCCGGGTCCTGGGCCAGCTGCAGGCCTGTGTAATAGACGTGGCCATAATCTTCCAGCATGGGAATGACATGCCAGGGTAGCTTGGGCAACATCTGTACAGCTTGAATGGTGCGCACAGCCATATGCTGGAAGCCTTCCGGACGATTTTCACCGAAGACATCGGTCATGGCCTGTTTGAATGCCTGCATGTTGGCTTGCTCATCACGTGTGCCCTGCAGTTCCGACATGCGGTTGAAGAAGGCGTGGAACAGCTTCCACTCTTGCGGGTTGGTAAGGTCAAGGCCGAGGGATACTGATTCGTAATCCTTGGCGTCACCGGACATCGATACCATCAACCAGGAGCCCTGATTGTTGCCATTAGCATCAATATAAGGGTTCATGTAGGCCTTGATTTTAACCGGCTTGAAGTCAGGGCTGCGCATGACATATTCGATAGATGGGCCGATATCCTGGAATTTCTTCTCGCCGAAGTTCTCGGCTATGTTCTCTACATTGTATGGTCTGAAATCTGTCACCTCGATCGAGGTGCCCGTCTGTTTGTCTGTCCAGGTTTTATACACGCCGGTTTTGACCGTGCGAGTACGCTGGGAGCCATCCAGATGATAGAGCTTGAGTGAGACGTCAGAGCCACCATCACCGAAGCTGGCCTGATAGATATAGACGCCTTTATAAAACAGCGGTTCATTCACGATGATGTCAGAGGTGAGCACCTCTTTGCCTTCATCGATAATCGTCAGATTACTGCGGAACTCCTTTGGAGCGCCGGTAGGGAAGAAATCAATAACAAAGCTGTTGCAGCGGATGTCAAAGGGCATATCCAGTGCAGCAGTTTCAGTACCTTTGAGGAAGGTGATGGTGTTCTCCATCTTTCCTTCGGGTACTGCCATGTTGCCGCGGAAACCATATTGTACGCTTAAGAAGCCGCCGACGAGAACAATCAGGATAGCCGCATGTACGGAGATATAGCCAGTTTTATGGAAACGGCCTTTATCGGCACGCAGGAAATGGGCACCATTCTCTTCTGTGGCCTTGAATTCCCAGCCGTACAAACGTTTCTTCAGTGCTTCCTGCAGGGATTCAGCACTGAGATCCCCCTCAAGCTGCCACTCTTCTTTAAGTTCCAGCCGGCTCAGTGAACGATCATTGACCGTGCCTTTGCGGCCGCGCATCTCCTTGAGCATCTTTGGAACGTTGCGCCACAGGCAGGCTGAGAGCGATAGCATCAGGAAGCCGAGGATGCTGAGGAACCACCATGTGTGATACATGTCGAACAGGCCGAGTGAACGGAACACCCAGTACCACAAGGGGCCGAACTGTTGCAGGTAGTCGCCCTGATCCTGATTTTGCAGCAGCACAGTGCCGATAACAGAAGCGATGGAGAGTACCATCAGCAGAACAATGGCCAGAGACATGGATCCCAAGCGTTGCCAAAGTTGTTTGAAAAGGTCGGTGAATGATTTCATGGCGGCATGTTAGCTATTCACAGCTGCGCCGTCATGGCCGAATTGTGGTGGAATTATCGCGCCATACACGCATTATTGTTGAGGCTTTGCCCGCTCCGGCCTGTCCTGGCAAGCGATTGTTCAGATGTCTATGCAGCCGATATCGGGTTTTATGGTCAGGTGAAAAGGTCGTCTGGCCTTTCCGATTCAGGCTGCTGGAGAGCAACAGGCCACCGCAGGCTCTGGCCAATTGGCGGGTTTGCAGGCTGTTATCAACCCGTATGGCCATGCTTCCCTTTGCATAACACTGCTTTGGCAGTCCCGGTCTGGCTGGTACGATGATAGTGACAGTACCCGGCCATGCATTTTTGATCAGTTTGCGCAGGGCAGGGGAATAAAAGCGCATCTGCTGCATAGCGGTTTTGACAGAATCAGCCAGCAAAAGAAAAGGCCCCTGCCGCTGTTTAAAGCGGCAAAGGCGTTCAATCGATGCTGCTGACATGGGATTGGCTGCGACACCGGCCAGTGTATCGGTGTGGTGTGCAATCAGTCCGCCTTGTTTTAACAGGCGGGCTGCTTTCAGTGCTACAAGTTTTTCTGCTGTGGCACTCATGCCGCTGGTTCTATCAGGCAGACAGAATGGCTTCTGCCTGAGCGCTACGGTCTGCGAGCAGCTTCTCAGACAGCTCTTCGTCATTCTGGGCCAGCATCTGCACAGCCAGAAGACCTGCGTTTTTGGCACCATTAATAGCGACAGTCGCAACAGGCATGCCCGGAGGCATCATGACTGTGGAGAGTAGTGCATCTTCACCGTTGAGTGCGCCTGATGCGATTGGCACACCGATGACAGGTTTGACAGTTTTTGAGCAAACCACGCCAGCCAGATGTGCAGCCATGCCTGCGGCACAGATGAATACCTTGCAACCGGCTTCTTCTGCTTCTTTGATAGCCTGCACAGTAGCTTCAGGTGTACGGTGAGCAGAACGCACCATGGTTTTGTATGCTACGCCGAACTCATCGAACACAGCTTCTGTTTTTTTCATAACAGGCATGTCGTTGGCGCTGCCCATCAAAATCAATACTTTAATTGCTTCCATGATTAAAACCTCTTTCGCCACAGTGGCTGCTTAGATAAACAGATCTCAAAGTCTGTTTCTTCGGAGCCTTAGGTGGTTTGTTTATTCGTACTTCTTCTTACACGCAGAGCATACACAGGATGACAAAAATTTCAGGGCTAGTCTAACAGCTGAGTCTGTGTGGCTATCCGGATCAGATCTGTCTGTATATTTTACTACCTGGGTTTTCCTCTGTGTCCTTCGTGTGCTCTGTGGTGAAACTGTTTCACAACTATCGCGCAACTTAAAGTAGCACCCACTACTTGGTTTGTTTTACAGCTATCGCGCTTGTAAAGTAGCACCCACTACTTGGTTTGTTTTACAGCTATCGCGCAACTTAAAGTAGCACCCACTACTTGGTTTGTTTTACAGCTATCGCGCAACTTAAAGTAGCACCCACTACTTTAAGTTGCTTGCTCTTCGCGTGCTACGGCGCGGTAGCCGATGTCCTTGCGATAAAAGCCGCCCGGCCAGTCCAGTTTTTCCAGTGCGGCATAAACGGTCTGTTGTGCTTCTTTCACACTTGGAGCCACTGTTGTGACGCCCAGTACGCGACCACCGGCATTGACGATGACACCCTCTTTTTCAGTCGTTCCGGCATGGAATACTGTAGTGCCTGCCGCCTCTACGTCGTCGAGCCCGCCGATGGCTTGGCCTTTTGTGAAGCTTGCAGGGTATCCGTCAGATGAGACGACTACACAGAGGGCTGTGCCTTCGTGCCACTCAAGTTCTACACCGTCGAGTTCTCTGTTGGCAGCAGCCAGCAGCACTTCACCCAGATCAGATTTCAGTCTGCTCATTAATGGCTGGCATTCAGGATCACCGAAACGTACGTTGAATTCCAGCGCTTTCGGGCCATCTTCTGTCAGCATGACACCGGCATAGAGTACGCCGATAAATTCCGCACCCTTCTTTTTCAGGGCAGCGATGATCGGGCGTGCAATCGTTTGCATGACTACATCAGCGACGGCTTCAGTTACACACGGAGCCGGTGAGTAAGCACCCATGCCGCCTGTGTTCGGGCCTTTATCACCATCAAGCAGCGCTTTGTGATCCTGTGAGGATGCCAGAGGAAGGATGGTATCACCGGATACAATGAACAGGCATGATGCCTCTTCACCGGTCAGGAACTCTTCGATAACAACCTGTGAGCCGGCATCGCCGAAGCTGTTGCCGGAGAGCATGTCACGTGCAGCATCAATCGCTTCTTTCTCAGTCTGTGCGACGATTACACCCTTACCTGCGGCAAGACCGGATGCCTTCACAACGATTGGTGCGCCCCATGCGCGGATCGTGTCTGCTGCTTCTTCAGCATCAACATGCACTTCAAAACGAGCGGTTGGAACACCCGCATCATGCATCAGGCGCTTGGAGAAGGATTTACTGCCTTCAAGGTTTGCTGCCGCTTTGTCCGGTCCGAAAACAGGGAAGCCTTCAGCGCGCAGCTGATTACCCAGTCCAAGTACGAGCGGCACTTCAGGGCCAACTACCACCAGGTCAGGTTTTTCGGCCTGAGCAAGCTTCATCAGTCCGGCTACATCTTCGGCACCGATATTTTCACAGCGAGCAACGCGTTTGATGCCCGGATTACCCGGTGCACAGACCACTTCGGTGACAGAAGGGGAATCTTTCAGTTTCCAACAGAGTGCATGTTCGCGACCACCGCCGCCGACTACCAGTACTTTCATGTTATCTCCTGGACCTGTTAATGACGGAAGTGACGGATGCCGGTAAAGATCATCGCCAGTCCATGTTCATTTGCCGCAGCAATCACTTCTTCATCACGTACTGAGCCACCCGGCTGAATCACAGCGACGGCACCTGCTTCTGCCAGTGCGTCTACACCATCACGGAACGGGAAGAATGCATCGGATGCAACAGCTGAACCTTTGATAGCTTCACCACCGTGATGGGCAGCGATGCGAGTCGAGCTTACGCGATTCATCTGTCCCGCACCCACACCAAGGGTTGTGCCGTCTTTGGCAAATACGATGGCGTTGGACTTCACATGTTTGGCTACAGACCATGCAAACAGCATGTCGTTCCACTCTTCTTCAGTCGGAGCACGATCGCTGACGACCTTGCAAGCATCGCGATCAAGAATATGTGCATCACGTTCCTGTACCAGCAGTCCACCATTCACACGTTTGAACTCCAGACCACCATCTACAGCATCAGCACTTGCCGCATTGAGCAGGCGCAGATTTTTCTTTCCGGCAAGGGCGGTGCGGGCTTCATCGCTGAAACCTGGTGCAATCACTACTTCCATAAATGTTTCAGCAATCAGGTTGGCGGTTGCACCATCCAGAGGCTGATTGAAGGCTGCAATGCCACCAAATGCAGATGTGGAATCAGCAGCGCGTGCGCGCTCATAAGCTTCAGCCTGTGTGCCACCAACAGCCACACCGCATGGGTTGGCATGTTTAACGATTACTACAGCATTTTCTGAGAAGTCACGAACGCAGGTAAATGCCGCATCGGCATCGGCGATATTGTTATAGGAGAGGGCTTTACCCTGCAGTACTTCACAATCAGCCAGAGAAAGGCCCTGATCTTCAGTATCAGCATAGAACGCACCGTCCTGATGCGGGTTCTCGCCGTAACGCAGCTCATCCGCTGTTTTTACAAACTGGTGGGTGAAGATGTCCGGGAACTTACGTTTGGAACCATCAGCATTCAGAGCTGAGAAGTGGTTGGCAATCGCGCCATCATAAGCAGCCGTGTGGGCAAAGGCTTTGGTTGCCAGTGCGCGGCGGATGTCACCAGTCAGACTGTCACTATCGATAGCGCTGATGATGTTGCTGTAATCGGTTGGATCAACCACGATGGTTACAAACTTGTGGTTTTTAGCAGATGCACGAACCATACATGGGCCACCAATGTCGATGTTCTCAATCGCATCATCAATCGTGCAGCCTTCTTTGGCTACCGCTTCGCGGAACGGGTAGAGATTCACACAAACCAGATCAATCTGCTCAATACCGTGCTCTACCATGGAAGCCAGATCACCGTCGTTGTCACGACGAGCCAGAATGCCGCCATGTACCTTCGGGTTCAGTGTTTTTACGCGACCGTCCATCATCTCCGGAAAACCGGTGTAGTCGGAAACATCACGACATGCGATGCCTGCTTCACGCAGCAGCTTTGCAGTGCCGCCGGTGGAAAGAATCTTAACGCCGCGCTCGGTCAGTGCTTTGGCAAAGCCTTCCACACCTGTTTTGTCTGAAACGCTGATCAGCGCCTGTTTGATAGAAGCCATGGGTTAGCCGCTCCGGAATGTATAGAATAAAAAGGGAACGGCAGGCTACGCATTGGCCGATTGTTCGCAACTAGAAGCATCAAAGAGCGAGACTTGGTGTACCTTTTATTCTTGAAACAAAATTTAATGAAGTCTTTTTTTGAATGCCTGCTTACGGCCAAAAGTGCACATTCATGCAAGTCGATATTTGACATATAAGTATACGACGGATACTTTCTTTCTTTGAAGTAGTAGAGGCAAGATATGACTCAGGAAGAAACACAAAGCAAAAGGGAAAGAAAGAAAGCCGCAATGCGGCTTCACATTGTTAAAGCCGCAATGAATCTTTTCAGAAAACAAGGCTTTGAAAACACCACTATGGAGGCGATCGCTGAGAAATCAGAAGTGACTAAGCGGACGCTCTATAGCTACTTTCCGGTTAAAGAAGCGATTGTTAGCGCTCACTGGATTCATACCACTGAGAAAAATGCCAAGAGAATCCCACTGTTATTCAAGCTCTATCGATCAACCCATAGCAGACTGACAAAAATATGTCTGTCCGGAGTACAAAGGATAAAGGCGGAGCAGGAATATGCCCGTATTACTTTCAGCTTTCAGCTTCGCCAGCTTGGAAATAGTGCAGCCAGCCAGGCGGAAAGCGAATTTGTTCAGGTTCTGATTTCTGTTTTAGAGGCAGGGCAAGCCCAGGGTGATATACGAACCGATATTCCGGCAAATGAGTTGGCACTGCAGATCAGACAGCATTTTACCGCAATATGTTTCATGTGGTTGGCTAATCCTGATGCCTTTTCACTGGATGAACATATCACCAATGCGGTGGAGTGTTTTATTAATGGTGCAGGAAGTTCCAAAGCATAGGAGTTAGTGATGAATAAGATGACGACAAAAACAATACGTATGGCAGCCGTGCAGATGAATTGCATCCCCGGTGAAGTGGTTGCCAACCTTAAGAATGCAGAAGAGATGATACTGCAGACAGTGGAACAGGGGGCAGAGCTTGTGCTGCTGCCGGAGCTGATGCCAGCGGGATACTTTGCAACGGAAGAGGCTTGGGACTTTGCCGAAACAATGGACGGATCATCTGTAGCATGGCTAAAAGAAACTGCAAAAACTCATTCCATATATTTGGGTTTCAGCTTTTTGGAGGCCGATGGAGATGATTTCTATAATTCCTTTGTGCTGGCAAACCCGGATGGGAAAATTGATGGCCGGGTAAGAAAAACGCCTCCTGCCTCAATTGAGGCGCATTTCTACAGAGCAGGCCATGAGCCTCATCTTATCGAAACAGAAATTGGACGAATCGGTGTAGGCATATGTTATGAAAACCTGTTGCACGAAAGAATATGCGAGTTAACTGACCTTTCAGTCGATCTGGTGCTCTCCCCTGCTGCTGCAGGAAGACCGAAGCCAATCATTCCGGGAGATGTTCGACGCTTTGAGGAGATGTTAAAACTCGGAAGAGGTCTATACAGTGATGTTCTGGGAGTTCCTGCCATCGTGGCAAATCGAGCAGGCCCTCTTGAGACAGAACTACCTGGGATGCTCCCCTATCTAAAGAGTAGCTTTCCCGGCTTATCATCCATTACAGATGCAGATGGGAAGGTGCTGGCTGAGCTTGGTGATGAGGAAGGTGTTATTGTTTCTGAGATCAAATTGAACCCAGCCAAAAAGAAAAGTATGACACCAATATGTTACGGAAAAATGTGGGCGTTTCCTGTTCCCTGGTACTCCTTCATCTGGCCTCTGACTCAAAAGACGGGTGAGAAAGAGTATAACCGAAATCCTCGCAGGCCATTAAAGGCACGATCAATTAGCAACGCCTGAATGTCCGACAACCGAAAGTAGGCATTGAATAGATACTTTAACGGTTGTCTTTTGATGGTGATCTCTGTGAATTATCCTTGTGGAGGAACGGTTTGAACTCTCGAAGCTTATGATTCGCTATCGGCGTGGCGGACACGATTACGTCCGGCATCTTTGGCTGCATACACTGCTTCATCGGCAAGCAGGATCATCTGTTCCAGATCCATGCCTTTGCCGCTGCTGACACCGATACTACAGGTGACGGGAATGCGGTTGATATTTTCGTAGCTGATCTGCATAGCTTCGATATCTTCACGGATGCGCTGGGCAATCTGTAGAGACTGTTCTCGGTTGCAATTAATCATGACGAGCGTGAACTCCTCACCGCCGAAACGGATCAGGATATCGTAGTCGCGGCTGTGCTGTAGCAGCATCTCGGAGACATCAATCAGTACCTTGTCTCCGGCAGGGTGGCCGTAGGTGTCGTTGATCTGTTTGAAGTGATCCAAATCAACCATCATGACGGAAATCTCATAGTTCAGTCTGTGGGCCATGGAAAACTGTTTGGGGCCTTCCAGGTAGAGATGGCGACGGTTGTGCAGCTTGGTCAATGGATCGTGTCTGCGCTCCATATCCATTTTGCTGGCCAGTGAAATCAGTTCCTGTTGCTGACGTTGCACCTCTTTTTCTGTGGCCAGCAGGGTACGGGACAAGCTTCCGATCTCATCGCGTCGGCTAGAGAGATCAATATCCCTGCGATCCTCTTCTGAGCCGATCTTGCGTGCCAGTTTCTGTAGTAGCTGGACGGGGCGGATGATCAGACGGCAGACGAAAACCCAGAGTATCGCCTGTAGTGCCAGAAGAACGCCAATGGCGGTCATAATTTGATCCTGCTGCTCAAGGAGGATGCTCAATAGTACTGACCCCGCTATGAAAAGGGCCACATGCAGGGCTGCGATCTGTGCGGAGAGTGAGCGTCTGATCAGGGCAATGATGTTCACCATAGTGGAACGGTACGAGTCCGGCTGCGGCTTTGCAAACATAATACTGATTGCTTTGGATGATGCGGTGAAACCCTTACCCCGACAGGTGTATTTATGTTGTTTGATTCATATCAAACTTTACCCCATCATCCCGATTCTCAAGAATCTATCGTATGGAGCGTCCATGTTATTCAGACTGACCACGTTACTGATTTTAATAGGCTGTATGCCTCTCTTTTCAGCCACCGCTGCACCGCTGCAGCAGGCGGAATTCAAAAATGGTGTGAAGCTGATCGTTGAAGAGGATCACTCCGCACCTGTGGCAATGGTGCAGATCTGGTTGAAAGTGGGTGGCCGCGATGAGTTGCCGGGTAAAACAGGGCTTGCGCATGTGTTTGAACACATGATGTTCAAAGGTTCGAAAAAACTGGCTCCGGGTGAATACAGCAAGCGTATATCGGCGATGGGCGGTAACGATAACGCGTTCACCAGTACCGATTTCACGGCTTATTTTGAGACAGTGCCGTCAAAGCGCGTGTCAGAAGTGTTGGCGATGGAAGCTGAGCGCTTCGCCAATCTGCGTTTGCGGGATGAGGATTTTCAGAAAGAGATCCGGGTCATTATGGAAGAGCGGCGCATGCGCACCGAGGATGATCCGAACAGTCGCATGTTTGAGGAGCTCTCTGCGGCAAGCCTTCGTCTGCATCCCTATCGTAATCCTGTGATCGGCTGGATGCAGGATCTGGAAAAATTAACCATTGAGGATGTGAAGGCCTTTTATAATAAACATTATGTGCCGGGTAATGCGATTGTGGTTGTGGTCGGCGATGTCGATTTTACAGAGATGAAAAAGGTTGTGGCAAAAACCTTCGGTCGCATGAAAGCGCGTCCTGTTGAAGCGCGCTTTAATCCAGTTGAGCCCGAACCCTTCGGTCCCAAACGTGTTCAGGTGGAGGTGCCGGCTCAGTTGCCGATGCTGGCTGTGACGATTCCTGTGCCTGTCTGGAAGCCGGGGGTCAATGACCGGGAAGCCGCAGCTCTTGCAATAGCGACCCATATTATGGCCGGTGGTCGTTCTGCGCGTATGAGCCGTGAAATTGTTGACGAGCAGCGCAAGGCATTTTCTGCCGGTGCAGGCTATGATGCATCAGGCATGGGGCTGGATTTGTGGTATGCCTACGGCATGCTGGCTCCGAATCAGAGTCCTGCAGCTTTTGAGAAGGCACTATGGGCGTTGATTGATGATATGGGGCGCAATCCCGTGAGTGAAAAGCAGTTGAATGCTGCCAAGCGTAATATTATTGCTGCCAATGTGTTTGCGCAGGATTCACTCTATCTGCGCGCCAAGGAGATCGGGCGCATGGAAGTGGTGGGGCTTGGGGCGGCCAATCGTGACGCCTGGCTGGAGCATATTAATAATGTAGAAGCCGCTGATATTAAGAAGGCTGTCTCACACTGGTTGAAGCAGGAGCGCTCAACCACGGGCTTACTGAAACCGGAGGTGAAATCATGAAGTTACATCTGATTTCGTTTGTTATTGCCCTGTTTTGTGCACTGCCATCTGCAAACGCTGTGCCTCCGATCCAGCAAGCCAAGCTCTCCAACGGACTCTCTGTTCTGTTGATGGAAGCGCATAATGTGCCGATGGTTGCGATGAAGCTTGCACTGCCTGCAGGCAGTGCTTTTGATGCAAAAGGCAAGGGTGGTTCTGCTGCACTGCTGGCCGGAATGCTTACCGATCATACGGCTGTGCATGAGCATATAGCCTGGGCTGATCTGCTGGATGCCGATGCACTGAAGCTCTCCGCTGCTGCGGGCAATGACACGTTGGGACTCTCTTTGATGGTGTTGAAGGATGCACTGCATCCGGGGCTGGATGCTTTTGCCGAAGCCCTGCTGAAGCCGGGTTGGAATAACAAACGTTTTACCATTATGCAGCAGGACACATTGGCGGCAGCGCGCAAAGGGAAAGAAGAGCCGGGTGTTCAGGCGGCAGAGGCTGCTGCTGCGTTGTTGTACGGCGATCATCCTTACGGACACAAGCCGAATGGTTCGATCGAGTCTCTGGCAGCGATTACTCTGAAAGATATGCAGCTGCTCTACAGCAAGCAGATTAAACCTGCCGGTGCTGTACTGGCTGTGAGTGGTGATATTACCATGGCTGAGCTGCTGCCGTTATTGGAGGCCCGTCTTTCCTCATGGCAGGGTAAACCTGCCCGTACACTGGCCGATATTCCTCAGCCCGCTCCTGTTGCGGGCTTGCAGGCTGATGTGGAGATGCCAACCAGTCAGACACTGGTGCGTCTGACCCGTTTAGGTCCTGCACGCAGTGATGCCGAATTCTTCCCTGCATTTGTGCTTAATCATCTGCTTGGTGGTGGTGGTTTCGGTTCACGCCTGATGGAAGAGGTGCGTGAAAAACGCGGCCTGGTGTACGGCGTTTACTCTTATTTCTCACCGCTGGCAGTGCCAGGCCCGTTTGTTATTACCTTGCAGACGCGTGCGGATCAGGCTGCAGAGGCAGAAGAGGTTGTACGTTCAGTGTTGTCAGAGTTGGCGAATGGTAAAATCAGCAAGGCACAGCTTAAAGCGAGCAAGGCGAACCTGATGGGTAGTTTTGCTCAGCGTATGGATTCGAATCGTGAGCGTGTGGGGCTGATCTCCATGATTGGTATCTATGGTCTGCCACTGGACTATTTGAGCAGTTGGACAACACGGGTGGATGCAGTGTCATTGAATGATGTGTCGACACAGGCGGCTCGTTTCCTCAAGCCCGAGCAGTGGAATCGGGTACGTGTCGGCGCAGGCTTGAAGTAAGTCATGAGAATTACTGCAGGTTCCCTGCGAGGCAGAGTATTACATATTCCCGATGTTCCCGGTTTGCGGCCTACACCGGCGAAGGTGCGTCAGGCCCTGTTTAATATTCTCGGCCCTATAGATGATTTTCGATTACTTGATCTGTTTTCAGGCTCAGGTGTTATGGCGCTGGAAGCGATTTCACGCGGCGTCTCATCGGCTGTTTCGATTGAGCAGGACCGCAGGCAAACGCGGGATATGGAAGAGATTCGCTCATCCTGGGGTTTGACCGAAAGCTGGCAGATTAAAGCACTGACTGTGCAGAAGGGGTTGTCCCTGATGGAGGGTCAGCAGTTCGACCTGATCTTTGCCGATCCACCTTACCGGCAGGGGATTGCCGAAAAGATACCACTTTGGCTGGATGAGCATGATATAGGCTGTGATCACTTAATTATTGAAGAGTCTGCCAGTGAATCGCCACTCTGGCCTAAAGGATGGCTTTGTGAGCAGTCGCGCAGTTATGGTGATACATGCCTGCATTTTCTGATTCGGGCAGCTGAAGAGTAAGCCTGTCCATACTATTGCGGATTTCTTTTGAGTAATTTGTCTTTGCTCGTTACGGTTCGCCCTTCTTCTGGAGGTTTTTGTGAGTCATATCCGTATTGCTACCCGTCGTTCCCCGCTTGCCCTGTGGCAGGCTGAATTTGTTTCAGCTGAATTGCAGCGTCTTGATCCAACGGTAACTACCGAACTGGTAAAGATTGTTACCAAGGGCGATAAAATACTGGATGTGCCACTGGCACAGGTGGGCGGCAAGGGGCTGTTTACCAAGGAAATCGATGAGGCACTGCTTGATGGACGTGCCGATATTGCAGTGCACTCCATGAAAGATGTACCTACCGAATTGCCGGCAGGAACCAGTATACGTGCGCATCCCAAGCGCGAAGATCCACGTGATGCGATTGCCACGATCAGCAAAGGCGGGCTGGATAGTCTTCCGGAGGGCGCGACAATCGGTACATCAAGCCTGCGTCGTGTTACGCAGATCAGTGCGAAATACCCTACATTCAAATTTACCTCTATACGCGGCAATATTCAGACGCGTCTCTCCAAGCTGGGCGTTGAAGTAGATGCCGTAATTCTGGCTGCTGCCGGTATCAAACGCATGGGTATGCAGGATCAGATGCACGATTTTATCGATACTGAAGAGGTGCTGCCTGCCGTTGCTCAAGGGACACTGGGTATTCAGACACGTGATACGGATGATGCGATCAATGCACTTGTAGACCAGATGAATGATGCAGAAACCGTGATTCGCACCAAGGCAGAGCGTGCATTCCTTGCTACTCTTGAAGGTGGTTGCCAGGTACCGATTGCAGCTTTCGCAACGATTGATGGTGACTCCCTGCATTTGAAAGGACTGGTTGGCTCTGTGGATGGCTCCATTATTATTGTTCGCGAAGCGACTGGTTCATGTGCAGATGCTGAAGTTATCGGCGCAGCACTGGCCAATGAGGTGCTCGACGCAGGTGCGAGGCCGATTCTGGCAGCGTTGTACGCGGAAGAATAATCTGGATGAATAGGTAGAAAGGTTTCTTTAATATTCCTTTCATTATCTGTTTGTAGTGTGATGCATGTCACGGAAGTGATGTGAGAGTGACGTAGCGTTGGCTACACTGTTTAAGCAGCAGTAAAAATCATTTTTGAATCCTTAAAGTATAAAAAGGCGGAGCGTGCAAACTCCGCCTTTTTCTTTTTTCTCTCATGTTTCCCCGTTATCGATCATCATATCTTTCATTTCTAACAACACCCGTGTCGAAAAGGCATGTTGGTTAATGGGTGGGGTTTGTGTCGATAGCTGCATAGCCTGTGTGTCATGTCACAGAAGTGTCATATAGATGGTGTAGTGTTGCCGCACTGTTTAAGCAGCAGTAAAAATTATTTTTTTGAATCCTTAAAAATAAGTATTAAAGGACGGAGCGTGCAAACTCCGTCCTTTTTCTTTTTCAGGCGTAGCGACTCTCTACACCAGAGGTTCTAGCCGCCGGCCAGCTTGGCCGCATAGCCTAGCTTCTCCAGTAGTTGCAGCAGTTTTTCCCTGTGATCACCCTGAATTTCAAGGCAGCCATCCTTCACTGCTCCTCCAGTACCCAGCTGGCCTTTCAGTTTTTTCAACACTGTTTTCAGGCCATTGTCATCCAATGGCAGGCCATCAATGAGACAGACTGTTTTGCCACCGCGTCCCTTTGACTCTCTGCGAATACGTACACCCTGTTTATTCGGGTTCTTGATGACCGGGGCAGTGGCTGGCTGTTTGCGTCCTTTTTTGCCACCGGGGCGGTTTTTTTGCATCGGTTTATCCAAAGAGCCGTGCTCTGTGCTGTAAACCAGCTTGCGATCTTCACCCATCTGTTGCTCCTGATTAACGTAGAGTTAGCGAATTCCACCTCTTACCAGAGCTATGCGCAAGCGGTCGGAATGTTATTTTTTTCCCTTTGTTATTATAGGGAAAACTCCTTATTTCCCAACATATTTAACGTGAAGGGTGTGCCAAGGAAAAGACCATGCAGTGATGCCGGTTGCTGGTAGGCACTGCATTAGGCATTATTCGCTAAAATTTAACCCAATGGGGGCACCATGTCTGCAGAGCAGAAACAGGAAGCTGGCATTACGCATGAAGGCGTCTTCTATTCAGAGGCGACTCTGCATGAAATGCACGATCAAATGTTGTTTATCCGCCGTTTTGAAGAGAAAGCGGGCCAGCTTTATGGCTTGAAAAAGATTGGTGGTTTCTGTCACCTGTGTAATGGCCAGGAAGCCGTTTGTGTCGGTCTGAATAGTGCCGCGGAACCGGCCGATTATATGATGACCAGTTATCGTGACCATGGCCATATTCTGGCGCGCGGCTCCGATCCGACAGCAATTATGGCCGAACTGTTGGGTAAAGCCGGTGGTATCGTCAAAGGCAAGGGCGGCTCTATGCACATGTTTGATGCCGAGAAGAACTTTGCCGGTGGTAACGGTATTGTTGGCGAGCAGGTTCCTATTGGTCTGGGCTTTGGTTTTTCCAGTTGGTATAAAGATGATGGCCGCGTGACTATCTGTATTATGGGTGATGGCGGTATCAACCAGGGTGCTGTGTACGAATCATTTAATATGGCTGCGCTGTGGAAGCTTCCGATTGTGTTTGTTGTGGAAAACAATCAGTACGCTATGGGTACATCTCTGGAACGTGCGTCGGCTGAGACTCAGCTCTTCAAGCGTGGTATCTCATTCAAGATTCCGGGCATGAAAATTGATGGCATGAATGTACTTGAGTTCGATAAAAAGATGCGCGAAGCGATGGAACATGCTCGTTCAGGTAAAGGTCCGATGCTGGTGGAGGCAATGACCTACCGTTATCGTGGTCACTCGATGTCTGATCCGGCGACCTACCGTACACGTGCAGAAGTGGATGAATGGCGTTCAGGCCGTGATCCGATTGCCCGTCTGCAGGGGCAGATGATTGAAGCAGGCCTGGCAAGCGAAGAACATTTCAAACAGAAAGATAAAGAGATCAAAAAAGAAGTAGCAGCGATTGGCAAGGCCGCGGAAGCGCAGCCTGAACCGGATCCATCCGAGCTGTGGACCGATATCTATAATGATCCGATTGAGAATGCATACCCTTATCCGGGAAAGGTGAACTAAGATGAGCAAGATTACCTACCGCGAAGCACTGAACCAGGCGATGGTTGAGGAAATGACACGTGATGAGCGTGTATTCCTGATGGGTGAAGAAGTCGCCGAGTACAACGGTGCCTATAAAGTATCACAGGGTATGCTGGAAAAATTCGGCCCTAAACGTGTGATTGATACACCGATTACCGAACTTGGCTTTGCAGGTCTCGGAGTGGGCGCTGCTATGGCGGGCTTACGTCCGGTGATTGAATTTATGACCTGGAACTTTGCCATGCTGGCTCTGGATCAGATTGTGAACGCAGCTGCCAAGATGAAATATATGTCCGGCGGACAGTACGATGTACCCATGGTCTTCCGTGGTGCAGGTGGTTCTGCCGCACGTGTGGGTGCCCAGCACTCACAGAGCCTTGAAAACTGGATGGCGAATGTGCCGGGCTTGAAGGTGGTTATGCCTTCCAACCCTGCTGATGCCAAAGGACTGCTTAAAGCATCGATTCGTGATAACGATACTGTGGTGTTTATCGAGAATGAGATTAACTACGGTGATGTTGGCGAAGTACCGGGTGATGAGTACATCATTCCTCTGGGTGTGGCCAAAGTAGTGCGTGTCGGTTCGGATGTGACGATTGTGGCACATTCACGTATGACAGGTTTTGCCATTGAAGCGGGGAAAATACTTGCAGAGCAGGGCATCGAAGCTGAAATTGTTGATCCGCGTACCATTCGTCCACTGGATGAGAATACGATTCTGAAATCTGTAGCCAAGACCAACTGTGCTGTCGTTGTTGAAGAAGGCTGGCGTTTCGCCGGTATTGGTGCTGAAATTTCCGCGCGTATTATGGAGCGTGGTTTTGATGACCTGGATTCGCCGGTTATTCGTGTCACAGGCAAAGATGTGCCCATGCCGTATGCTGCGAACCTGGAAGCGCTGGCACTGCCGAGTGTGGCTGATATTGTCGAAGCTGCCCGTGTGGCATGTGGACGCGCATAAGTAGTTGAATCGCAAAAGTCCCGTAAGGGCTTTTGCTAGTTGGAAGTGAATGATGATGTCATTTCCTTGTCCGTCAGCGGATGATCCGTTGATGAAGCGCCTGATTGCAGGCGTGGAAAGCACGATAAGAGGTAACAATGCCGATTGATCTGTTTATGACTCAGTTGTCACCAACGATGACAGAAGGGCGTATTGCTCGCTGGTTGAAAAAAGAGGGTGATATCCTTGAATCCGGTGAAGTGATGGCCGAAATAGAAACCGATAAGGCGACCATGGAAATGGAAGTCGTTGATGAAGGTGTGCTGCACAAAATCCTTGCTCCGGAAGGCTCAACGATTGCGGTAGGTACTCCGATTGCAGTCATTGCAGAAGATGGCGAAGAGGTGCCGGCTGATTACAGACCTGAAGGCAATTCAGAACCTGAGGCTGCTGTTCAGCAAGTAGCTCCTGTTGCCGAACAGCCTGTGGCTATTCCAACAGTCGCCCCGGCCGCCGCTCCTGCTGTTACAGCAGCACCTGCTTCAGCGCCGGTAGCAAGAACAGGGCGCATCAAGGCAAGTCCTCTGGCACGCCGTCTGGCTAAGCAGAAGGGTATTAATCTGGCTGCGATTGCAGGTTCCGGCCCGAATGGCCGCATTGTGAAGTCTGATATTGAGAAGGCGAGCAAGCGCGGTATCAATCTTGGCGCTGCAGGTGCAGTAGCTACGCCACCAGTGCGTCCGATGCCTGTCGGTCCTTTACCATACCATGAAGATGAATTTGAGCGCACTGAAAATTCGATGATGCGTAAGGCGATTGCTCGCCGTCTGACTGAGTCCAAGCAGCAGGTCCCACATTTCTATCTGAGCATGGATGCAGGCATGGATCGTTTGATGGATCTCAGAGCGCAGCTGAATGAAGCTGCCGATGGTGCTTTCAAACTCAGTGTGAATGATTTCATTATCAAGGCAGTAGCCAAGGCACTGATTGATGTGCCGGCTGCTAACGCCAGCTGGACAGAAAAAGATACCCTGATGCACAAGCATGCGCATATTTCTGTAGCTGTCGCTATCGAGGGTGGTCTGATCACACCTGTGATCCGTTTCTCCGAGCAGAAAAGCATTACCGATATCTCTGCTGAAGTGAAAGAGCTGGCAGTGCGCGCACGCGCAGGTGAGCTGCAGCCGCAAGAGTATAGTGGTGGCACATTCTCAATCTCCAATCTGGGCATGTACGGTGTTAAGGGTTTCTCTGCAATTGTGAACCCACCGGAAGGTGCGATTCTGGCTGTGGGTGCGACCGAAGAGCGCGCTGTGGTTGAAGGTGGTCAGGTTGTAGTGAAGAAGATGATGACCCTCACACTTTCATGTGATCACCGCGTGGTTGATGGCGCAGTGGGTGCTGAATTCCTTGCTGCATTGAAGAAACATCTTGAATGCCCCGCTGGAACGCTGATCTGATTTTCTACTCCAGGCAGGGATGGAACAGGCACAGTCGTTCCTTTCATGTCTTCATGTTTATGTATACTTAATGAGGTTTTGTAATGCCGATTGATGTTTTTATGACCCAGTTATCCCCGACTATGACCGAAGGGCGTATTGCCCGCTGGTTGAAGAAAGAGGGTGACGAGCTGGTCTCCGGTGAAGTATTGGCTGAGGTGGAAACCGACAAGGCGACCATGGAAATGGAAGTTGTGGATGAAGGTGTACTGCACAAGATCCTTTCGCCTGAGGGCTCCATTATCACAGTTGGTGCACCGATTGCAGTGATTCGTGAAGATGATGAAGAGGTTGCCGACGATTACGTGCCGGCTGGCTCAGGCATGGATAACCCTGTTGAAATTATTGAGGATGTTTCATCCGAAGAAGCTGCTGCTCTTGGTGCTGAATCTGCACCGGATGCTCAGCCTGCATCTGTAGCGGCTCATGCAGCCCATGATGAAGAAGAAGCCGATGAATTGAATCTGAAATCAGCTGGCATTTTCAATGCTGATGGTGAATATGACATTGTAGTCGTTGGTGCAGGACCTGGCGGTTATGTGGCGGCTATTCGTGCTGCACAGCTGGGATTCAAAGTTGCTTGTATCGAGTCCACGCATCTCGGTGGAATCTGCCTGAACTGGGGTTGTATCCCGACCAAGGCGCTTCTGCGTACTGCTGAAGTGATCAATATTATCAAACACAGCGGTGATGAACTGGGTATTGGTGTGAGCGAGGCGAATCCGGACCTCGAGAAAGCAGTGGCACGTTCGCGTGGTATCTCTGCCAAGTTGAATAATGGTATCGGCTTCCTGTTCAAGAAGAACAAGGTTGAACACATCGAAGGTTATGCCACGTTTGAAACAGGCAATAAGCTGATGGTTAAGGATGCTGAGGGTAATGCGAAGCAGGTTACAGCCAAGCACGTGATTGTAGCGACTGGCGCACGTGCGCGTGCATTCCCGGGCATGGATGTTGATAACGAAGTCGTGATCACCTACAAACAGGCGCTGGCACCGAAGTCATTGCCGAAGAAGCTGGTGGTGATCGGATCAGGCGCAATCGGTATGGAATTTGCCTATTTCTACAATGCGATGGGTTCGGAAGTAACCGTGATTGAGGCAGCCGATCAGATTCTGCCACTGGAAGATCACGAGATCTCAAAAGTTGTGGCTCGCTCATTCAAGAAGCAGAAGATCAAGATTATTACCGGAGCAATGGTTTCATCGGCGAAGAATGTCGATGGCACGGCCATAGTTGAGTATGAGGCCAAGGGTAAGCAGCAGAGCATCGAAGGTGATGTATGTCTGGTCGCGGTAGGCGTGATTGGTAATACCGATGCGATCGGTGCGGAAAACACATCGATGAGTGTGGATCGTAATACGATCGCCGTGGATGACTGGTATCGTACCGATCATCCGGGTGTTTATGCGATTGGTGATGTAGTGGGCGCTCCTGCACTGGCACATGTTGCCAGTCATGAAGGTATCGTTTGTGTTGAGGCGATTGCTGAGAAGCACCCACACCCTGTCGATTACGGAAATGTGCCGGGCTGTACCTATTGTCAGCCACAGGTTGGTTCATGCGGTAAGACTGAGAATCAGTGCAAGGAAGAGGGTATTCCTTACAAAGTAGGCCGCATGTCTTATGGCACTAACGGTAAGGCGATGGGACTGGCTGAAACAGAAGGTATGGTGAAGACCATTTTCCATGCTGAAACCGGCGAAATTCTCGGCGCTCATATCGTGGGTGCAGAAGCTACCGAGATGATTGTGTCACTTGGTGTTGCCAAAACACTGGAATCGACTGAAGCGGAACTGGCTCATCATATGTTCCCGCATCCGACACTCTCGGAGATGATTCACGAGTCAGTACTCGATTCGGATGATCGCGCCATTCACATTTAATCTTGCTTGATAACGGACTTAAAAAGGCTCCTTCGGGAGCCTTTTTTTGTGCCCCTTGTCCCCCATTTGGGGGACAGTCTGAGCCTCCCCCGATTTAACGGACTCGGAAATTAAGAGGCACTATTAGCCTCGAACTCGACTGGGCTGAGATAGTCCAGAAACGAGTGCCTTCTTCTGCGATTGTAGAATGTTTCAATGTAG
>Ga0316203_1000129_pt1 | contig 137255 bp, 131 predicted proteins | sample 6monrhotite_MG_FD_204940 | JGI IMG/M metagenome (GOLD analysis project Ga0316203, IMG submission 204940) | Microbial mat bacterial communities from mineral coupon in-situ incubated in ocean water Damariscotta River, Maine, United States -... | ecosystem: Environmental > Aquatic > Marine >... | reverse complement strand
GCTTTTGCACCGCCTTTAATGGCTCGAAATGCATAAGATTGATCGGAAAATGGCCTGCTTTAACAATGGATTTGGTGGGTCACTTTTAAATGCCAATAGGGGGTCAGTTTTAAATGCTCATTGACACTCAAATCATTCGACGACGGACAATGGTGGATTTAATGAGTTCTGACACTAGGTATGTAATGTATTGAGGTTAATGCTAAATTTTTTGCTATATGAGCAATAGGCCGACTGTGATCAAAGGCTAACTTGACTGATAATTCTCAGAACTCTGAGGGGTCGTTATTTGACCGAATTGTCGATACCTCCAGCGCACCCGTTATCACGGCCTATGAACGACGCATAGAGGCGTTGGAAAAAGTTAAGCTATTCATCACTTAAAATTGGCAAATGCGGATAACCGCAACGCCCCTTTGATGAAATATTCGAACTCGCCGCAACATCCTTGTCAACCCTCAGAACAAATTAGATTCTGAGGTTTAGGAGACAAAAGGTCGGCCCTTAACTGACCTTTTTTGACCGATTGGTCTACTACTGGAAAACTGATTTTCAAACTCCAAAAACAACCTTTCCTGTCAAGGTATTAGGGTCATTTTGCCGCTATGAAAAAGAATTGGTGCGGTCGAGAAGACTCGAACTTCCACGGGTGTTACCCCACAGCGACCTCAACGCTGCGCGTCTACCAATTCCGCCACGACCGCACTTTACTCTTCTTGGTAGCATCAAACTGCTTTTAAAATTTGACTGAGGGTCAAGTAACAAACCACAAGGACTTTAGCAAGAGTAAATCTTTGCTAAATTTAAATATTTTCGCCGATGTGGATGCCGCATTCAGATTTATCTTGACCAGACCAACGTCCCATACGCCTATCCTGCCCCGCCTCGACCCGCGCGGTACAAGGCATGCAGCCGATGGAAGGATAGCCCTGTGCTATCAAAGGATGCTTAGGCAGGCCTTTCGCTGCAATAATTTTATCCAGATCATCCTGATTCCAATGGGCGAGCGGGTTTATTTTGATCTTGGATCCGTCTTGCTCAATCAAGGGAATATTACCGCGCTCTGAGGTTTGGAATCTTTTACGGCCCGTAATCCATGCGCCATAATCATTCATGGCCCGGGCGAGCGGGCGAACTTTTCGCAGGTCACAGCAGGCATCCGTATCCCGCGTCCATAAAAGACCATTTTTATCTTCGTTCGCGACATCATCAGGGTTAGGCCTCACGGTAATGATATTCGTCAGGCCAAGTTTTTCCGCAATGGTGTCACGGTATTTGACCGTTTCCCCAAATAATTTCTGAGTATTCAGGAAGATAACCGGCGTGGCAGGGTTGACCTGCGCCACCATATCCAACAACACAATGGATTCCGCGCCGAAAGATGACACCAGCGCAATATTACCCTTAAAAACAACGTTGATCATGGCATCCAGCAGCTCAAGGCTGTTTAAATTACCATAATTTTCCATAAGACTTTCATAGGTAATATTCGAGAGACTGTCGTCTATTTTTTTCTGTATCGCGGACATTGGCATACCTTCATCACTGTTCAACAGTAATTTAGGGATGATTGCGCAATAAATCAAGATTTTAGTGTTATTATTTTTATATTACACAATAAATATTGTTATATATGTGATATAAAATTGACGCAAAATCAGTTACGTTGATAGTTCTTCACGCTTTGAGTAATACTGACAGCGACATTCTCGCCTGCCACCATGATTTCCCCCTTAGCAATCATTTCGCCGTTGGCATAGATTTTTACCGGTTGATCCTGCGCCCCCTCCAGTTCAATGACCGCGCCGCGTCCTAGCTTCAAAAGCTGCCGAATGGGGAGACGCGTTTGACCAAGCACAACGGTTAGCTCTACATTTACATCATCAATTGCCTGTGACATGTTATATTTTGTCCTTAATCTCGCTGTTAAAATTGGCTATTTTAGTATAATGAAATACCATAGTTACGAAGATGTTAACAGAAAAGTATAATTAAAGCATGACTAAAGCAAAAAAGACGGATGTGATGGCTCTGGAATGGAAAATCACACAAGGCTTAACGCCCTATGAAGACGCCATAGAATTTATGGAACAACGGGTTGCGGACATCATTAAAGGCGAGGCACGTGAACTTGTCTGGTTACTGGAGCATCCGCCCCTTTATACGGCGGGGACGTCTGCCAATATCAAAGACTTGGTGATGCCCGGTCGTTTTCCCACCTATAACGTGGGGCGCGGCGGTCAATATACCTATCATGGGCCGGGGCAGCGGGTTGTTTATGTCATGCTAGATTTAACGAAACGGGGCCGAGACGTTCGCAAATATGTTACCCAACTCGAACAATGGATCATTGAGACCCTTGCCACCTTTGATATCACGGCAGAGCGGCGTGGCAACCGAGTCGGGGTTTGGGTTACGCGGCAAAATCAAACAGAAGATAAAATTGCCGCCCTGGGCGTACGGGTACGTAAATGGGTGAGTTTCCACGGAATTTGCCTAAATGTTAATCCTGATCTTGACCATTACAGCGGCATTGTCCCCTGCGGTATTACGGAGCATGGGGTAACATCCTTAGCAGATTTGGGCGTCGCAGCCTCTATGCCGGACGTGGATGCGGCCTTGAAAGCGCAATGGGGTGTTATTTTTGGGGAATAAAGCGGCGATATTATGGAAAAATATTTTCCTCATATGTGTTATGCCTGCCCTCTTAATCAGTTGCTCAGCGCCTGTGGATACAGAACTTGCGGAACGAGCTGCGGCGGATTTTCATGATCACTATAACAAGGCGTCCTATAGGGTCATTCACGATAAGGCGGATCAAGATTTCAAGACATTTATTTCTCAGGAAAAATTTACCCGGGTCTTGAAAAAATTGCGCGCGCAACTCGGACGCTATAAAAGCTCTCGCCTGATGAGCAAGTCTTCCGATACCAGCATTTGGGGCGGAACAACCGTCACGCTTACCTATGACACAGCCTATGAAAATGATTCTCAGGCCAAGGAAAATTTCACATTCAAGGTGAGCAACAGCAGCGCGCGGCTTTATAATTTCAATGTGTCTTCAAAAATATTGACTCAATAAAGATTGTAATGGCAAAGGACGCTCTAGCGGCGTCTATTTTCCATATCCCCAGTAAGTTTTAGCATGATCCGAGGCGTGAGGCCTTATTCAAACTCGAAAATAACGCTGTCCACGGCAAGACTGTCGCCTGCTTTGGCGGATATTTCCTTCACCACGGCATCTTTTTCTGCCCGAAGGATATTTTCCATTTTCATGGCCTCTACAACGCAGAGAATTTGTCCCGCTTTAACCTCTTCGCCAACCTCTGCATTAAGGGATACAATAAGGCCTGGCATCGGACATAAAAGGAAATTGGACATGTCAGGCGGCATTTTTTCGGGCATAAGAGCCGCAAGTTCCGCTTCCCTTGAACGGCGAACAAAGACCTTCTCTGTGGCGCCGTTATAGCTCAGCAAATACCCATCAAGACGTTTATCCACCTCGACACAAACATCATTGCCGTCGATATTTGCCTCAAACAGGGGCTTACCGGGCAGCCAGTCCGTCATGACAACATGGGTTTGGTCATCGCAGAGAACCGCGCAGCCGTCTTCTGTGGCATAGAAGGTGGATTCGAAATTTTTCCCGCCGATCCCGACACTCCAATCATCAGTGCTATTGGAGGCATCTTGGTTCATCTGCCCTGAAATATGAGATTGACGGCCAATTTCAAAGGAATGCACCGTTTGAGCCACGGCGATCATGATTTTTTGGGTGGCAAGGGTCAGCGCCCCCCCCTTAAAACCATCTGGATATTCTTCTGCAATATAATTGGTAGTGATATGTCCAGACTGGAAACGCTTACTGTTTAAAACATCGGCAAGGAAGGCAATATTGTGATTAAGGCCCCGAATATAATAGCGGTCAAGGGCTTGTCTCATATGAGAAATGGCCTCATCACGAGACGCACCATAGGTCACCAGTTTAGCGATCATGGGATCATAAAACAAGCTAATTTCAGCGCCTTCGTAAATGCCTGTATCAACCCGGACATTGTCATTTTCTTCTGGTGGGGCATATTTTACAACACGTCCAATAGACGGCAAGAATCCGCGCAAGGGATCCTCAGCATAGATCCGTGATTCCATGGCCCAGCCTGTCAGCTTAATGTCATCCTGCGTGAAAGAGAGTTTCTCACCCGCTGCCACGCGGATCATTTGCTCAACCAGATCAATGCCCGTGACCATTTCAGTGACGGGATGCTCAACCTGAAGCCGTGTATTCATCTCCAAGAAATAAAAATTACGGTTTTTATCCACAATAAATTCAACGGTGCCTGCGGAGTGATAATCAACTTCTTTAGACAGGGCAACGGCCTGTTCTCCCATTTTTTTTCTGGTTTCTTCGTCAAGGAAAGGGCTTGGGGCTTCTTCGATTACTTTTTGATGCCGCCGTTGAATGGAGCATTCCCGCTCGCCTAAATGAATGACGTTACCAAAACGATCCCCCAGTACCTGAATTTCGATATGGCGCGGCTCTTCGATGAATTTTTCGATAAAAATGCGATCATCCCCAAAGCTAGAAATGGCTTCATTGGTGGCGGATGTAAAGCCCTCACCGGCCTCTTCATCATGATAAGCAACGCGCATCCCTTTGCCGCCGCCGCCCGCAGAAGCCTTAATCATGACAGGATAACCAATCTCTCCAGAAATTCTTATGGCGTGGGCCGAATCCGTAATGATTTCGGTGCTACCCGGCACGGTATTAACGCCAGCCCGTGCGGCAAATTTTTTGGATTCTATTTTGTCGCCCATAATGCCAATGGCTTTCACCTCTGGCCCGATAAAGGTGATACCCTCAGCTTTCAGTTTTTCGCAAAAACCCGCATTCTCAGATAAAAACCCATAACCGGGGTGAATGGCCTCTGCCCCGGTTTGTTTGGCCGCTGCAATGATTTTATCGGCGACAAGATAGCTCTCCGCCGCCGCAGAGGCACCAATATGTATCTTTTCATCGGCCATCAAGACATGCAAGGCCAAGGCATCAGCATCAGAATATACCGCGACGGTTTTAATCCCCATCTTCCTGGCGGTTTTAATAACCCGGCAAGCAATTTCACCGCGATTGGCAATTAAAATTTTTGAGAACATAATATTTTTCTTCTTCGTGTGTAATGCGGGGCGTTTAAGCGGGGCATTATAGCGGAATATTATCGTGTTTTTTCCAAGGGTTGCTGATGTCTTTATTTTTCAGCATACGCAATCCCCGGGCAATCCTGCGCCGGGATGCATGGGGCATGATAACATCATCCACATATCCCCGGCCGGCCGCCACAAACGGATTGGCAAATTTATCTGAATATTCCTGCGTTCTTGCCGCAATTTTTTCCTCGTCACCAATATCGGCGCGGAAAATAATTTCCACTGCCCCCTTGGCCCCCATCACGGCAATCTCAGCGGTTGGCCAGGCAAAGTTCAAATCACCGCGAAGATGTTTCGACGCCATAACATCATAGGCGCCGCCGTAAGCTTTTCGCGTAATGATCGTAATTTTTGGAACCGTCGCTTCGCCGTAGGCAAAGAGTAATTTCGCCCCTTGTTTGATAATCCCGCCATATTCCTGTTGGGTGCCGGGCAAAAAACCGGGAACATCAACAAAGGTCACAATGGGGATATTGAAACAATCACAAAAGCGGACAAAACGCGCGGCTTTTCGGGAGGCGTCAATATCAAGACAGCCCGCCAAAAAAAGGGGCTGATTGGCCACAAAGCCAACCGTCTTCCCCTCTATTCTGCCAAATCCAGTAATAATATTTTTGGCAAATTCCGGCTGAATTTCATAAAAATCGCCCTCATCGATCACTTTGCGAATAAGTTCATGCATGTCATAGGGTTTATTTGGATTATCTGGAATCAAGGTATCAAGTGACATATCGTCTCTATTTGGCGCATCAAAGGTCGGAAATTTTGGTGATTTTTCCCGATTATTCGCCGGAAGAAGATCAATAAGTCGCCGCACCTGAATCAATGCCTCCACATCATTCTCAAAGGCAATGTCGGCAACACTGGATTTTGTGGTATGGGTGATCGCCCCGCCTAATTCTTCCTGGCTAACCGTTTCATTGGTAACGGTTTTCACCACATCTGGCCCAGTAACAAACATATAGGAACTATCCTTTACCATAAAGATAAAGTCAGTCATGGCCGGCGAATAAACCGCCCCGCCCGCGCAAGGCCCCATAATCACAGATATTTGCGGAATAACCCCGGACGCCATAATATTTTTTTGGAAAACATTGGCATAGCCAGCCAGCGCCGCGACCCCTTCTTGAATACGCGCCCCACCAGAATCATTAAGGCCAATGATCGGCGCCCCCACCTTCATGGCCATATCCATCACTTTACATATTTTTTCCGCATGGGTTTCGGAAAGCGAGCCACCGAAAACCGTAAAATCCTGACTGAAGACATAAACCAGCCGTCCATTAATTGTGCCTGAGCAGATGATAACCCCATCACCGGATATTTTCTGGCTCTCCATACCAAAATCAACACAACGATGTTCCATAAACATGTCATATTCTTCTAAACTATCCGGATCCAGCAGGACATCAAGGCGTTCGCGTGCCGTGAGCTTGCCTTTTTTATGTTGAGCCGCCACACGATGCTCGCCGCCGCCCATTCGCGCTTGGTCACGCTTTTCTTCAAGCTTTGTAAGGATATGCTGCATATAGCCCTCTAATTTTAATCGCTCATGGTGTGATTAATTAAATTAATCTTACTCATGAGTAACATTTTTCATTTTAAGAAGTCAAATCAATATTACGCCCAATTGACCATACCGTAAATCATACTGAATTCAAAGTGGTTGCGTTAAAAGCGATGAGGCCGCTGGGTTTATGTGATATGGAAACGCTGCAAAACATCCGCAAGGTCAGAGCCAAAATTTTCGCCGCGCCGGATGATACCCACATTCATGGGCAACTTCAGTAAATCAGGGTGATCTAAATCCAAACTGGTGAGCAGCGCCACATGTATATCCGCTGTGGCTGGCATGGCGCGCAGGGCACAAATAAGGTCAATACCGCTCAGGCGCGGCAAGGTTGCGGGACAAATAACCAGATCCGGTTTGGTATCAAGAATAATTTCAAAGGCCTGAAGCGAATCCAATACCGTTGTTACCCGATAACCGCATTCCCGAAGTTCTCTCTCGACGATTCTTGCAGCCACTTTTTGCGGAATGACCAAGGTGACTTCCTTGGCTTCTACTTTTACATCCGCAACGTCAAAAGTGGTATGATGGGGCAAGGCACGAATTTCTTCGGCCACATCAATAATGACATTTTCTTCGCTGCCATCCAACGCCTTGGTAATAAGGTCACTATATTGTTGCAGGTCTGTGATATTTTGCATGGAAATGACATCTATATGCCACAGATAATCATCTAACCTCTTGCAAATGGCCGATAATCCAGGAAGATTAACAGATTTGACCTTAAGGCGAAGATTTGAGCTATCCTGTAGAAGAAATGTTTTTGCCAGTTCTTTGGTAATATCGCAACTGATCATCTGTTGCAGGCGTAATTCTATATTTTCCGAGACTTCTCTTGCTTCTTCCAGTGCCTCTATTTCATAGAGATTTTCTACGGCTTCTTCAGATAATACGGTCATAAAATTCCCACTTGATGGTTAAAAATCGATCCCTAAATTTATAATATAACTCTGTTAACACTTACCTAATAAGACCCGATTTTTACGACCACTTTTCCAGAAGAGGTTCGGTTACGTAACGCGGCTATGGCGTCGGTTGTTTTTTCAAGGGGGAAAGTCGCGCTGATATAGGGGGATATTTTACCTTCCTCATACCACGTAAAAAGTTGTTTGGTAGATTCCGTGAGGATGTCTGGCTTGAAGTCCCGATAGGCGCCCCAATAGAAACCAATCAATTCAATATTTTTAACCAAAAGGTGATTTGCCGGCACTTGCGGTATATCGCCACTGGCGAAACCAATGATAAGCATGCGGCCTTCTGGTGCCATAGCACGGAACGTTTGTTTGAACGCCTCACCGCCTACGGGGTCATAAACCACGTTGGCCCCCTTGCCCCCAGTATATTCCTTTATTTTATCCCTTATATTTTCCGTTTTGTAATTAATGGTAAATTCTGCGCCTTTTGACCGTGCAATAGCAAGCTTCTCATCGGAGCCTGCGGCGGCAATAACGCGCGCGCCCATCATTTTGCCCATTTCAACGGCGGTAAGGCCGACGCCGCCGCCTGCGCCGTTCACAACAAGCCATTCTCCTTTTTGAAGTTTTGCGCGATACGCAAGGGCCACATGGCTTGTCCCGTAGGCCACCACAAAAGCGGCGGCATCACCATAGGACATATTGGGCGGCAACGCTGTTAGAGATGTTGCAGGAACAGCAATTTTTTCAGCAAACCCGCCCCAATTGGTTAAGGTTTGCACCCGATCCCCCACATGCCAGTCTGTGACATCGTCCCCCACTTGGGATATGATGCCGGCGATCTCTAATCCCGGACTAAAGGGTAACGGCGGGCGAACCTGATACGTCCCCTCAATCATTAAACTATCAGCAAAATTAACCGAACAGGCCTTGATATCAATCACTACGGAATTTTTAACCGCCACGGGATCGTCAACGGCCTCAAGTTTTAAATTTTCCAGGCCGCCATATTCCCTGACTATCATCGCTTTCATGTCTTATATTCCCTTGAATTGATCTTAATTTTACTTAGCCATAAATTCACATAGACTTTACATATAATCCCAGTATACTGCGCCGAATTTTAGGCCTGATGCTGCTTTTCATATAACAGCATTTTACACGGCATTATCAATAGATTCTTGCAGCAGGTTAATCAACTTACTTTTAGGTAAAATAAATGTCATTACGTAATATTGCTATTATCGCCCATGTTGACCATGGCAAAACCACTTTGGTGGATACGATGTTCCGCCAAGCCGGGACTTTCCGGGAAAACCAACGTGTGGAAGAACGTGCGATGGATAGCGGCGACCTTGAAAAAGAACGCGGCATTACAATCTTGGCCAAATGTACGTCTATCGAATGGCAAGATCATCGGATCAATATCGTCGATACGCCGGGCCATGCGGATTTTGGCGGCGAGGTAGAACGGATATTAAGCATGGTGGACGGCGTTATTCTGCTAGTGGATGCCGCAGAAGGCCCCATGCCGCAAACAAAATTCGTCACCTCAAAAGCCTTAGCTTTGGGCCTGCGTCCCATTGTGGTCGTTAATAAAGTTGATAAACCAGATCGTCGTCCCGATGCGGTACATGATGAAATTTTTGATCTTTTCGTGAGCCTTGAGGCCAATGAAGAGCAATTGGACTTCCCGACATTATTTGCCTCTGGCCGGGATGGTTGGGCAGATTACGAACTTGACGGCCCCCGTAAAAACCTCGACCCACTTCTGGAAACTATTCTCAAGCATTTTGAAAAACCGTCTGTCATGACCAAAGAGAATATTGATGAGCCTTTTACCATGCTCGCTACGTTACTTGACCGTGACAACTTTATGGGACGCGTCATTACAGGACGTATTGAAACAGGGAAGATCAAGGTTAATGACCAAATCAAAGTCCTCAATCAAGAAGGTAAAATTGTTGAGACTGGCCGGGCCAGCAAGTTGATGTCCTTTCGCGGACTGGACCGCGTCCCCGTGGACAGCGCCATCGCCGGCGAAATTATTTCGATCGCAGGACTTTCCGTCGGAACAGTGGCCGATACCTTCTGCGCTCCTGAAGTGACCGAACCTCTACATGCTCAGCCTATTGACCCGCCTACATTGTCCATGCGCTTTTCTGTTAATGACAGCCCTCTTGCAGGCCGTGAAGGTACGAAGGTTACGTCACGCATGATCCGCGATAGACTGGAAAAAGAAGCCGAAGGTAATGTTGCTATCCGTATTACGGAAAGCGAAACGAAAGATGGCTTCGAAGTGGCCGGACGCGGGGAATTGCAGCTTGGCGTTCTGATCGAAACCATGCGCCGCGAAGGTTTTGAACTGTCAATTTCTCGTCCGCGCGTCATTTATAAGAACGATCCTAAAACCGGCGCGAGATTAGAACCATACGAAGATACGGTTATCGATGTTGATGATGAATATGCCGGTGTTGTGGTTGAAAAAATGAGCCTGCGTAAAGGTGAAATGACCGATATGCGGCCTTCAGGTGCGGGCAAGACCCGCGTGACCTTCTTGGCCCCCTCACGTGGCCTTATTGGCTATCATGGTGAATTTCTGACTGATACCAAGGGTACTGGCGTGATGAACCGGGTTTATAACAGCTATGGGCCGTACAAAGGCCCCATTACTGGTCGTCGTTTTGGCGCACTGATTGCCATGGCATCTGGCAAGGCTGTGGCCTATGCTCTGTATAACCTTGAAGATCGCGGAACGATTATGGTTAATCCGGGGGAAGAAGTCTATGAAGGCATGGTGATTGGGGAACATAGTAGAGATAATGACCTTGATGTGAACGTCCTGAAGGGCAAGCAACTGACCAATATGCGCGCCTCCGGCAAGGATGAGGCCATTAAGCTTGTCACCGTACGCAAGCTGACCCTTGAACAGGCCATTGCCTATATCAATGATGATGAACTTGTGGAAGTCACGCCAGAAAGCATTCGTCTTCGCAAGCGTTATCTGGTGCCTCACGAGCGCAAAAAAGCGGCAAAAACAGTGCAATAAGAGACATATTTTTATGTTATAGACAATTTACCGATCATTAAGGTCTTCCGGCTAGTATGATCGGTGAATTTATTTAAACATAAAGGTATATCATGACACATTTTTTAAAAACTGATGATAAGCCAGAAGGCTATACACTCGAAGATATTCTCAAATATATTCGCAATGATATTTTTTTACGGGCCACAAAAATTCTGGATGATGACCGCCCGGAAGCCCATAGCGTATTAGATAATAACGTCAAAATACTAAGCTTGTTGACTGAAGCTATTTCCCTTGCAGAAGACAGCACTAACATTCTGCAGAAGAGTTTTGGCCCGTCCCGTAAAGGGGCCCCGCGTATTGGGAAATAAGTCTTTTAAAATTTCTATGATCGAAGAAACTTGACAAATGCCGCCCACTATCCGAAACAGTTGTAGCTGCAAGGACAGAGGAGAATATCATATGGGCCGCAAATCTAATTCTATTGAATATCAAGAATATTCGGCGTTTCTGGATCTCCTGGCAGAGGCGGCAGCAAAAATTACGTTGCCCATGTTCAAGCAACCCCTTGATGTCATCAATAAGGGTCAAAAATTACAACTTGCTTTTGATCCTGTAACCGAAGCGGACAAGCAGGCCGAAGAAATAATTTGCCAATTAATCCACAAGAGCTATCCTGGCCATAATATTTTAGGCGAAGAATTTGGCCTGACGTCCCCCAAGACCATCCCTGAAAAACCTCATAATGACGCGCCTGTACAGGTCTGGACATGGGTGATAGATCCCATTGATGGCACACGCGCCTATATCTGCGGCATTCCCACATGGGGAACCTTGATTGCCCTGAATAAGGGGGGAAAACCTGTCATCGGCATGCTCGACCAGCCCTACCTTAAAGAACGCTATATGGGGACGGCTGAAGGGGCCTTCTTAAACGGGGAAAAAATACACTGCCGTCCTTGCCTAAAATTATCAGAGGCGATCATATCGACGACAGACCCCACACAGTTTTTTGCCCATGTGGATGATGCCGAAGCCTTTAAGCGCGTCGCCTCTAAAGCGCGGATGGTTCGCAATGGCTATGATTGTTATGCTTATGCCATGGTTGCGGCAGGATTTATAGATGTTGTTATAGAAAGCGGCTTAGAAGCCTATGATATACAGGCCTTAATTCCCATCATAGAGGGCGCGGGCGGTATTGTGACAGATTGGTCAGGCGGTTCCGCCGCAGAGGGCGGACAAATTGTCGCGTCGGGAACCAGAGAATTACACCAGCAGGTTTTGGCGTTACTTACCCCCTAGAAACCCATCTATTTTCTGCCAAAGCTGGTTACGATATTCATCACTTTCCCGATAAATTTCATGGCGAGAATTCTTGATCGTCACAACGTCCATATTCTCATGACAGGACAGAAGCCTTTGTGCAGATTGGCTCACGACCAATTTATCATCCCCCGCCAGGGCCGCCATAACCGGAATATTTATCTGTTCCAGAAAACCGTCTTCGTTAATTTTTTCGATACTATCGAGGGCCGCACCTAACCAGCCATATGTTGCCCCGCCCACATAAAGGTCGGGGAGGCTTTCAAGTATATCAGTCTCTTCCAGATATCTTTTATTGTCATGGGTGAGTAATCTTTGCCGAAGCACGCTTGATTCTTTGGTAAAAAAATGGCCTTGCCCGGGCGCAAACATTTTACCTAACCCCATTCGGCAAGAAAAGCGGACGAGACCTTGCAATAGTGACTTTACGATCCCTTCGCCAAAATTCATTTCAATCATGGGCGATATCAAAAAGGCCTTGCTGACATAGCCTGGGAAGTCGTGCAAATATCTTAAACAGATATGTCCGCCCATCGAATGGCCCACCAAATACAGGGGCAATTCCTTTGCCCTTGGATCATTCATAACGATTTTTGTCACATATTCATTCAAATCATTGGAAAAATAATCGAAATTTTTTATATAACTTTTCGTTCTATCAGGCAAAGGTCGATCAGACATCCCTTGCCCGCGATTATCAAGAGCATAAACGGCAAAACCTCGTTTAAGAAAGTCAGAAATAAATTCAAAATATTTTTCAATATATTCACGATGACCGTTCACAAGAACAATGATTCCCCGGCAGCCTTCTTCTGAAGGCCAACTTACCGTACGTAGCCGCGTTCCATCCTTAACGGCAAGAAATTCAATCTGTCCCGGTCGTTCAATTTTAGTTTCAATAACCCAGTTCATTATGCCTTAATCCTCATTTACTTTTCACCAAGACTACGTAAAAAAAAGATAATCACAAACAAAAAATGCCAACGCATGATTTTTATTCATTCAAAGATTGAATTTACGCTAAAACTCCTTAAGTTCTGCACATATATATATGAAAGAATAATCATTACATCGGAAATTTATAATGACTAAAACCCATCATACCAAAGTTCTTATCATCGGATCTGGGCCAGCGGGCTATACCGCAGCCATATATGCCGCACGGGCGAACCTTAGCCCAATTGTCGTTCAAGGACTGCAGCCGGGCGGCCAACTTACCATTACAACAGACGTTGAAAATTACCCGGGCTTTGCCGACCCCATTCAAGGCCCTTGGTTGATGGAGCAGATGGAGGCACAGGCCCGTAATGTTGACGCGAAAATCATCGCCGACATGATTACTGATGTTGATTTTTCCAAACGACCTTTTGTCTGCTTGGGCGAATCTGGCGATACTTATATTGGTGACACGGTTATCATCTCTACGGGCGCTCAGGCCATGTGGCTTGGCCTGCCCTCAGAACAACGGTTTCAAGGCTTTGGGGTTTCTGCCTGCGCGACATGTGATGGTTTCTTTTACCGTAATAAAGAAGTCATTGTGGTGGGCGGCGGTAATACCGCTGTTGAAGAAGCCATTTTTCTGACTAATTTTGCCTCAAAAGTGACCCTGATCCATAGAAGAGACAAACTAAGGTCTGAGAAAATTTTACAAGACCGGCTTTTTGCCAACGAAAAAATAAATGTAGTCTGGGATAGTGTCATTGAAGAAATTATCGGTGATGAGCCACCCATGGGCGGCGTGACCGGCGCAAAAATCAAAAATATTAAAACGGGTGACGTCTCGGAAATTGCCGCACACGGCGTTTTCATCGCCATTGGTCATAAACCCGCCACTCATATTTTTACCGGTAAGGTCAAAATGGATGAGGAAGGCTATATTCTCAAAGCCCCGGACAGCACCGCGACCGACATTCCAGGCGTCTATGCCGCCGGCGATGTGACAGACAAGATTTATCGTCAGGCCGTTACCGCCGCCGGTATGGGCTGTATGGCAGCCTTGGAGGCGGAGTCGTTTTTAGCTGAAAACCCTTAATTTTACAACCAAGACGTTTTTCCTTAAAAAAAACCAAAAACCATTTATAAAGACCAACAACCACAATAAAGAAAAGAATACTTCCTTAAATATTTTTTATGAGTGCACAGCTTATGGATTGGGACAAATTAAGAATTTTTCACATCGTTGCCGCCTCAGGTAGCTTCACCCATGCCGGCGAGAAACTCAATCTTAGCCAATCCGCTGTAAGCCGTCAGATTAAGGCCCTCGAGGCAAGTCTTGATACAATCCTTTTTAATCGGCACGCCAGAGGCTTAAGCCTCACCGACGAAGGTGAAACCCTTTTTAAAACGGCGGAAGAGGTTGTTTCCAAAATTCACGTCACAGAGCAACAGCTTATCGAGGGAACGGATATTCCCAGAGGTGAACTTAAAATTTCAACGACCTTAAGCTTTGGCTCAACCTGGATGATGAACCATATCCGCAGCTTCATTGAAAAATATCCAGAGATTAAAGTCCAGCTTATCGTGGCAGATACTGACCTAGACCTGACAACGCGGGAAGCCGACATTGCCATACGTTTTCATCCTGCACATCAACTTGATTACATCCAAAGACAAGTTGGCGTATTTCATCACCATGTTTATGCCTCTCCTGAATATCTTAGCCGCAAAGGCCGGCCAAAGACCTTAAGGGATCTGGATCACCACCATATAATTTCCTACGGAGATGCCTCGACAAGCCCCATCAAGACCATCGACTGGCTCTTGGAAGGCCCTAATGGTGAAAAAAGAGACTCGATCCTTAGAATCAATAGCATCTACGGCGTATTACAGGCCGTAAAGTCAGGCTTGGGCATTGCCGCTTTGCCAGACTATCTCGTTCATGGCTCCACCAATGTTGTGAGAATATTAAACAGTATAGAAGGGCCTGCCTTACCCGCTTATCTGGTTTATACGCAGGAAGCCCGAAATTCCCGCCGTATTTCGGTATTTAAAGAATTTATTATAGAAGAGTTTAAAGCAGCCAGATTTTAATCATCTATCATTACCTCATATAGGCATACCTTAAACGCATAGCTGCATTGTAATAATTGATATAGTAATTATGTAAAACATCTCTATATTAAGATACAGATGTTGCGATGCAGCATCATGTTGAAATACCTCCCAAATTATTTCAACGCGCTATACTCCTTGATCCTCCCCTTTTATGGAGTATAGCTGTTTCATGGTCTCCCAAGACATGAAGCCTCCCTATATTTAACTTGCCGGGTTTTTTAACCCGGCATTTTTTTTGTCTTTTTATGAAATATGATGCAGCGCAATAATAAATATTTCTATGCCGCAACCATTCAAAAAATGCAGGTCTTCGGACAAATCTACATGATATATTTCAAAATATCTTTCATATCAGAGAATAATATTCCGCCCGCTGTGGCTAGGGCTTTATCCTGCCCTCTGACAGAATAAGCGAGGACTTCCATGCCGGCGGCAACGGCCCCCTGAACGCCAGGAAGACTGTCTTCAATGACAAGACACTCTGAAGGATCTTTATCCATCTTCTTGGCGGCGAATAAATAAATGTCTGGATAGGGTTTTCCTCGCCTCACTTGACTTGAGCTGAATATATTTCCTTTAAAGAAATGCTTTAAGCCCGTTAAACTAAGTGTGAAGTTCATTTTGTCAAATGACCCGCTTGAGGCCACGCATATTTTTTGGGGCGTTTCTGATAAGGTTTGTAAGACTTCGTGAATACCGTCCACGGGTTTGAGGGATCCCTCGAAAGCCGCGAAGGTTTTATCCTGAAGCTCAGCGAGAAAATTCTCAGGGAGGTCAGCCCCAAGTTTTTTTTGTGATATATCCATAACGGCAGACATAGACAGGCCGACGAAGGTCTCAACCACCTGTGCAATCGTCATGGAGAGTCCAACGCCCTCAAGGGCCTGTCTTAATTGCTCATTTGCGATAAGTTCACTGTCAACCAGAACCCCATCACAATCAAATATAATCAGATCTAGCGCCATATATTATTTTAGGGCTTCACAAGCACGCTTTATACGTTTGCAGGCTTCCATCAAGGCCTCATCGGATGTAGCATAGGACACCCGAAAATGCGGCGACAAACCAAAGGCCTCGCCATGCACAGCGGCGACCCCTTCGGCTTCCAAAATATAGGTGCAGAAGTCAAGATCCGTCTCAATGACCTTACCCTCTGGCGTTTTTTTACCTATGAGGCCTAAAATTGACGGATAGACATAAAATGCCCCCTCTGGTTTTGGGCAAATAATACCCTCTATTTCGGTCAACATGTCAACGACCATATTTCGGCGTTTTTTAAAGACTTCCGCCCGCTCCTTCAGGAAATGCTGCGTCCCTGTCAGGGCCTCGACGGCGGCGGCCTGTGATATAGAACAGGGGTTGGAGGTGCTTTGGCTTTGCACTTTACGGATGGCATTGATCAAGGTGACAGGGCCACCGGCAAATCCAATGCGCCAGCCTGTCATGGCATAAGCTTTGGCCACGCCATTCACGGTTAACGTACGATCATATAATTTAGGCTCCACCAGTGCCGGCGTGACAAACTCAAAACCATCATAAATGATATGCTCATAAATATCATCCGCCAAGACCCAGACATGGGGATAACGAACAAGCACATCCGTAAGCGCCTTCATTTCTGCCGCGCTATAAGCCGCCCCTGAGGGATTGCTTGGCGAATTTAAAATCACCCATTTGGTCTTGTCGGTAATGGCCGCTTCCAGAACGTCGGGCCGGAGCTTAAAATCATCTTCCATAGTGGCTTCTGCAAAAACAGGTGTTCCGCCCGCCAAAAGGGTCATATCGGGATAGGACACCCAATAGGGGGTCGGGATGATTACCTCATCTCCTGGATTAAGGGTGGCAACAAACGCATTATAAATAGTGTGTTTTCCGCCGTTATTCACCGTGATCTGATTGGGCTCATAATGCAGGCCATTATCGCGCTTGAATTTTAAACAAACCGCTTTTTTGACCTCTGGCGTCCCGTCCGCCGGGGTATATTTTGTTTGACCGTCTTGAATGGCTTGAATAGCCGCATCCTTAATATTATCAGGCGTATCAAAGTCAGGCTCCCCTGCCCCAAGCCCTATAATATCCCGGCCCGCAGCCTTTAACTCGGCAGCCTTCGTGGTAACAGCAATAGTGGGAGACGGTTTTACGCGGTTTAGTGAGTCAGCGATAAAAGCCATTTAAGCAATCCTTATAAAATAAAATGGAACCCTATAGTAACAGCGGCAAAATACGCAATAATAGCCCCCACATCAAGCCTTGACTTGGTAGATCCGTTATTTATCTAAAATACTTACAATTCACTGTTTATTTATGTTTATGATATATTTCGAACTATAATATACATATTAATTAATAGAAAATTCTATTTTATGCTTTTTAATTCATATGAATTCATATTCGCATTTTTGCCTCTTACTTTAGTTGGGTTCATCTTTATTTCTAAGGTTAATTCTGAAAAGGCAATTGCATGGCTTGTCGCCGCCTCGCTTTTCTTTTATGGCTGGTGGAATCCTTATTATCTTGTTCTGATTATTGCCTCTATGATCATCAACTATTCTATTGGCTATCTCATTAACAAGCGAACCACGCAAACTCATCAGACAAAATTTCTTCTTTTTCTTGGAATTTTATTCAATCTATCCCTACTTGGATATTATAAATATGCCAATTTTTTTCTGGAAACGGCAGCCTATATAATGTCTTCCCAATATCACTTTCAACAGATATTACTCCCCCTGGCTATTTCATTTTTCACCTTCCAGCAGATTGCCTTCCTCGTTGATTCCTATAAAGGAATCACCAAAGAATATAAATTCATGCATTATGCCTTATTTGTAACATTCTTCCCCCAGTTGATTGCCGGGCCTATTGTACATCACAAAGAAATGCTTCCTCAATTTATCGATCGGAAGAATTTTAAATTTGAGGTGAATAATATTACTATTGGTTTGATCATATTTGCGATTGGTTTGTTTAAAAAGGCCGTCTTGGCAGATGGCATTGCCGTCCATGCCACCCCCGCTTTTTCAGCCGTCGAAATTGGCCAACAACTAGATTTCTTTCAAAGCTGGGGCGGCGCGTTATCCTATAGCCTGCAACTCTATTTTGATTTTTCAGGCTATACTGATATGGCCATTGGCGGGGCGCGGCTTTTTGGGATAAAACTCCCGTTAAACTTCCACTCGCCCTACAAGGCGCTGAATATTATTGAATTTTGGCGGCGATGGCATATGACCTTGTCCCGTTTTCTGCGTGATTATATCTATATAGCTCTTGGCGGGAATAGAAAAGGCAAGCTGAGACGTTATGCCAACCTCTTCACCACCATGTTATTAGGCGGTTTGTGGCATGGCGCAGGATGGACTTTTGTTATATGGGGGGCTTTGCACGGTATCTATCTCATAATTAACCATTTCTGGCATTTTATCCTAAAGACCTTTAAATTGACCTTTCTTGAAAAATCCAAAATATGGCGAGGCTTTTGCTGGCTACTCACTTTCACTGCTGTCGTTGTTGGCTGGGTGTTTTTTCGCGCAAGTGACTTTAACTCTGCCCTACTCCTCCTAAAAGGAATGTCAGGTTATCATGGTTTTTCTCTTCCAAACGGCATTGCCGTACAGTTAGGCGCATTGGCTCAATTATTGTCGTCAGTGGGGATGAATGTCTCACTAGGCGGCGGAAAAGATTTTGCCATGACCTACATATGGATCATTTTTCTTTTGCCTGTGGCTCTCTTATGGCCTAATACCCAACAGATAATGGATAAATTTGAGCCTTCATATAACAAAATTACCGATAACCCTGCGACGACATTACTGGGGGACAGTTTGTTCATGCACAACATAAAATTTACCTTTTCATATGGCTGGATTTTTTCCATGTCTGTTCTTTTAACGCTTGGGATTCTGGCTCTATCACAGGTCTCTGAATTTTTATATTTTCAGTTTTAAACATGACAGCACATAAATTTTTAAAATTCTGGATAATTTTATCCTTACTCATTTTGGGTATTGTGATAACCCTTAACTATATCATTGACCCCTATTTATTATATGGGACAAAAAGAATAGAGGGGTTCAATAATGTAAAGCCAGCGGCAGGTAATGTTTCCTACCAATCTAAAATATATTTAGCCCATAGGTTGGACATTAATGCGCTTGTTATCGGAAATTCTCGGCCCGAAATGGGTATAAATCCTGATCATGCCTATTTTAAAAATAACCATTATAAGCTTTACAACCTTGGTCAGAGAGGAAGCAGCACGGCAACACAATATGGTTATGCCTTGGACATTCTGCGCGATAAAAATATTAAAATGGTCATGATCGGGGTAGATTTTATAGACTTTATAACCTCAGAAGAAAACTTGTCCCATCCTGACCAATGGCCTCCGCAAAAATCTACGCAAGATAACAGACGAAAATATAAATGGGACGGCACTTATAATGACAATTATTCCTGTCAATATTATAAAGATATATATCTTCCGTTGATTTCTCTAAGTACACTTCAGGATAGCCTTATAACTATATTTCAGCAAAATTCCGATGCTTCCGATCTGCTTAATAATGGCTTTAATCCCGCAGGCGATATGCAAAAAGCAACCCGCACAGAAGGGGTGAAAATCCTGTTTAACCAGAAAACGCCCCAGCTCATTCGGAGCTTTACCTCACGAAAATGGAAAATATATTCTTCGCATTCACTCTGGTCGCCAAGCTTCAACAATTTACAGTTTTTGCTCAATTATTTACAAAAAAACCGCATAGAGACAAAAATTTTTATTAATCCCTACCATATACAATATTTGGAAATCATTGAACATTCCGGCTTAGGGCCAGAATTTACAGACTGGAAAAGGCAACTCACAAAAATGGTTGCCGCAGTCAGCAAAAAAGGTGATTTCACACTATGGAATTTTTCTGATCCTCATATTTACAATACAGAACCTATTCTTAATACAAAGAAAATTCCCTTAAAATGGTTTTGGGAACCTGCTCATTACAGAAAAGAATTGGGCGATCTTATGATTAACCGCATGTTTTCTCCTTCTCTGCCACGGGATAACAAAAATCAATTTGGCTATCAATTAACGCCAGAAAATATAGATAGGCATTTGGCAGACTACCAGAAGAGACTAAAAGACTATCAAAATGAATATCCTGAAGAATATGACTTTATTAAAGCTAAATTCCTGGCAAGAATAAAACCATAAACTTGCGATATTTATTCAGGAATTCCGTTAACTTAATTTCAAGTTTTCCGCATTTGATCATCTTAATGTTTAGTGGCAGATACTGAAATCATTCTAGGGCGATATTTTTTTGACGCTGTTTTTTCTGTATGCCTTGTTTTTTCTTGGTTTCAACACGCTTTATTTTTGAACTTCTTGTGGGATTGGTTTTGCGCCTGTTTTTAGGAGGGACGGCGGCTTGCCTGATTAATTCAACGAGACGGTTTTGAGCATCTTCGCGGTTTCTCATCTGGCTGCGGAATTTATTGGCTGTAATAATAACAATGCCCGCACTGGTCATCCGATGTCCGGCCAGCGTTTTTAGCCTCAGTAATATGGCCTCAGACAAGGCAGGACTACAGCCCGCATCAAAACGGATCTGTACGGCCGTTTCCACCTTATTAACATTCTGCCCCCCAGGCCCGGGGGAACGGATGAAGCTTTCTTTAATCTCATCGTCGTCCAAAGATATACTATTGGTCACTTTAATCATTTTATAGGCCCGAAATAAAAACCCCCGCATTCAATGTTGTATAACATAAAATACAGGGGTTTCCCTAAGACGTTATTTTTCGCTGAACCTAGAAGGGGATCTCATCATCAAGGTCGGCAGAACCACCCCCATAAGATGTCCCGCCAGAAGTTCCCCCGTCACCGCCAGAGGAGGCGCCGCCGTAATCACCGCCCGTTGATGCCCCGCCGCCATCACTGCGCCCGCCAAGCATGGTCAATTCACCGCGAAAACGTTGCAGGACGACCTCAGTGGTATATTTCTCAATGCCCGCATTATCCGTCCATTTACGGGTTTGCAAGGCTCCCTCAATATAAATAGTGGAGCCTTTTCGCAAATATTGTTCCGCAACACGGCACAGGTTTTCATTAAAAATAACTACACGATGCCACTCGGTTTTTTCTTTTCTTTCCCCCGTATTTTTATCTTTCCAATTTTCAGACGTGGCCAGATTAAGCGTCACCACTGGTTTCCCGTCTTGCGTATGACGAACCTCAGGGTCACGCCCCAGATTTCCCACTAGAATGACTTTATTGACACTTCCTGCCATATTTATTTTCCTAACGTTGATTTAAAAATGAGACTCACCATAGCCTGTGCTAACATATTTTTCAATGAGAACAAAATAAGAACTTGACAAATTGCCAAAAAACTTCAAATTGCAAATATCACGTTCAACCATAAAGTTTGTTAAAGGTATAAATTTTTAAGATGCTGACCAAGATTTCAGTTCAAGGCGCACGGGAACATAACCTCAAAAATATCAATGTGGATATTCCCCGCGATAAGCTTGTGGTGATTACCGGCCTCAGTGGCTCTGGCAAGTCATCCCTCGCTTTTGACACCATATATGCCGAAGGCCAACGCCGTTATGTAGAAAGCCTGTCGGCCTACGCGCGGCAATTTCTCGAATTAATGCAAAAGCCAGACTGTGACCATATTGACGGCCTGTCACCGGCCATTTCCATTGAACAGAAAACCACATCCCGCAACCCTCGCTCGACCGTGGGAACCGTTACTGAAATTTATGACTATATGCGGCTTCTCTACGCCCGCATTGGCATCCCCTATTCCCCAGCAACGGGCCTGCCCATTAAAAGCCAGACGGTCAGCCAGATGGTTGATCGGGTTATGGCGATGGAGGAAGGTGCGCGGCTTTATCTTCTTGCCCCCATCGTACGGGGCAGAAAAGGCGAATATCGTAAGGAGCTGGCAGAACTCCAAAGACAGGGATTTCAGCGGGTAAAAATTGACGGTGACTTTTACGAAATTGATGACACCCCTGCCCTGGATAAAAAAATCAAACATGATATTGAGGTTGTCGTTGACCGTTTGGTGGTTCGCCCGGATTTGGAAACGCGCCTTGCCGATAGCATGGAGACGGCTTTGAACCTTGCCGACGGTTTGGCCTTTGTTGAATATGCCAGCGGCGACATGGCCGCAGAGCGGGTTCTTTTTTCGGCAAAATTCGCCTGTCCCGTATCTGGCTTTACCATTGAAGAGATCGAGCCACGGCTTTTTTCCTTCAATAACCCCTTTGGGGCCTGCCCCACGTGTGATGGTTTGGGGAAGAAACTTTATTTTGATCCTGATCTTGTGGTGCCCAATAAAAAAATAAGCCTCAATGACGGTGCGCTCGTGCCTTGGTCAAAATCCAACGCGCCCTATTACGCGCAAACCCTACAAAGTCTGGCCAAACATTATAAATTCAAGACCAGTTATCCTTGGGAAAAATTAGATAAAAGGCAGCAAGACGTCATTCTTTACGGCAGTGATGGCGACGTCATCGAGATGATCTATAGCGATAACAATAAAGAATATAAGGTTTCAAAGCCTTTTGAGGGGGTTATCGGTAATATAGAGCGGCGCTGGCGGGAAACGGACAGCAATATGATCCGGGAGGAGTTGGGGAAATATCAAAGTGCCTCTGAATGTGAAGTCTGCGCCGGATACCGCCTTAAAAAAGAAGCCTTGGTGATACGTATCAATGATAAACATATTGGCCAGGTCACTGCGCTGTCCGTTGCCGAATCATATCAATGGTTTCAGGATTTGCCTGAACATTTAAATCCTAAAGAACAAGAGATCGCCAGCCGTGTCTTGAAGGAAATTACCGAAAGACTGGGTTTTTTGAATAATGTTGGCCTTAACTACCTTAATCTTTCGCGAAAATCGGGCAGTCTTTCCGGCGGCGAATCTCAGCGAATAAGACTGGCCTCCCAAATTGGTTCTGGCCTGACGGGCGTCTTATATGTTCTGGACGAGCCTTCTATTGGACTTCATCAGCGTGATAATGACCGCCTTATGGAGACGTTATTCAACTTGCGCGATATGGGCAATACCGTTCTTGTGGTTGAACATGATGAAGACGCCATTCGCCAAGCGGATTACATCATTGATATGGGCCCTGGAGCCGGCGAACATGGCGGCGAGATCGTCGCCGAAGGCCACTTACAAGATATCCTGGACAATAAAGACAGCCTTACCGGACAATATTTGTCTGGCGTCAAATCTATTCCCGTGCCGCCGGTACGCCGCAAGGGTCATTATGCCGGAAAAAAACGCAAAGAAATTATTATTCAAGGCGCGACAGGTAATAACCTTAATGATGTTACTGCGAAAATTCCCTTGGGGACGATGACCTGCGTTACGGGCGTTTCTGGGAGCGGAAAATCGACCCTCACGGTAGATACGCTTTATCGAGGGGTTGCCCGAAAATTAAATAATAACCGCAATATCCCTGCGCCTCACAAGGCTATTCTCGGCTTGGAATTCATTGACAAAGTGGTTGATATCGACCAATCACCCATTGGCCGCACGCCAAGATCCAATCCCGCCACCTATACAGGCGCCTTTAGCCCCATTCGCGATTGGTTCGCAGGTCTGCCCGAATCTAAAGTGCGCGGCTACAAACCTGGCCGTTTTTCCTTTAACGTCAAAGGCGGGCGGTGCGAAGCCTGCCAAGGGGATGGCCTGATTAAAATTGAAATGCATTTCCTGCCTGACGTTTATGTTCAATGTGACATCTGCGCGGGCAAGCGATATAACCGGGAAACTCTGGAAATTAAATTTAAAGGCAATTCCATATCCGATATTCTGGATATGACCGTCGAAGACGCCGCCGCTTTCTTTACTGCCGTACCGAGCATTCGCGATAAAATGATTACTTTAGAGCAAGTTGGCCTTGGTTATATCAAAGTGGGACAAGCGGCAACCACCTTATCTGGCGGCGAGGCGCAGCGCGTAAAACTCAGTAAAGAATTGTCCAAAAGATCCACGGGCCGCACCCTTTATATTCTTGATGAGCCAACCACAGGCCTGCATTTTGAGGATATCAAGAAACTTCTGGAAGTCCTGCATACCCTTGTGGATCAAGGTAATACCGTTGTGATCATCGAACATAACCTTGATGTTATCAAAACCTGCGATTGGATCATAGACCTTGGCCCCGAGGGCGGCGATGGCGGCGGCTATATCTTATGCACAGGCACGCCAGAAAAGATCGTCCAATGCGAGGAGAGCTATACAGGCCGATATCTTAAAAAATACCTCTTATGACGTGATCTTACCCGCCTCTTGTTTTCTTTAGGCGACTTTGTATTTCTCTGGTATTTTTCTCTGGTGTTTTTTCTATAGTCAGCCATTTGTTTAAATGATATGACCCCTTTTTTAAGGAGACGGATATATATGGCGTTTAAAGAAATTCACGTTATCGGCGGCGGTTTGGCCGGCACGGAAGCAGCTTGGCAAATCATGCAGCAAGGCATCCCTGTCGTTCTTCATGAAATGAGACCAGTGCGTAAAACCGATGTTCATCAAACGGACGGCCTTGCGGAAATGGTGTGTTCCAATAGTTTCCGCTCTGATGATTATGAAAATAACGCCGTCGGCTTACTCCATGAAGAAATGCGGCGTTGTAATTCGCTTATTATGGCGGCGGCACAAGAAAATTCCGTTCCCGCCGGCAGTGCCCTTGCCGTTGACCGAGAGGGTTTTAGTGCGTCGGTCAAAAAGGCCCTTGAGGCGAATCCTTTGTTCACCCTGGTTCGCGAGGAAGTGACCAATATCCCGCCGGCGGACTGGGATAATGTCATCATAGCCACGGGGCCTTTAACGTCCGATGCCTTGGCGCAATCCATACTAGAGCTAACCGGCGAAGATGAACTGGCTTTTTTCGATGCCATCGCCCCGATTATTTACAAGGATAGTATTGATTTTACAAAGGCTTGGTATCAATCACGTTATGACAAGGGAGACACAGCGGATTATATCAATCTTCCGCTGTCCCGCGAACAATATGAAACTTTAATGGATGATCTCATTGATACAGAAAAATATGACTATAAGGATTGGGAGGTGAACACCCCTTATTTTGATGGTTGTATGCCCATTGAGGTCATGGCGGAACGGGGCAGAGAAACCTTGCGTTTTGGCCCCATGAAGCCTGTGGGACTCACCAATCCACATACAGGCAAGGATGCTTATGCCGTGGTTCAGTTACGGCAGGATAACAAGCTTGGGACGCTTTATAATATGGTTGGTTTCCAGACCAAGATGAAATACGGCGCACAAGTTGAGAGCTTTCAAAAAATCACAGGACTGGAAAAAGCCCGCTTTGCGCGCCTCGGCGGCCTTCACCGGAATACTTTTATCAATAGCCCCAAGCTCCTTGATGATAACCTGCGCTTTAAGGCCATGCCGCGCCTGCGCTTTGCCGGACAAATCAGCGGCGTCGAAGGCTATGTTGAGAGCGCTGCCATGGGATTAATGGCCGGACGCTTTGCCGCCGCCGCGCGAAAAGGTCATGAAATTACGCCGCCGCCCCTCACAACGGCCTTCGGGGCCTTGATCCATTATATTACGGGCGGGCAGATCCCCGGCGCAGGGGACAGAAAGAACTTCCAGCCGATGAATATCAATTATGGCATCATGCCCGTGCTTGAGGGCAAAAAAATGAGACGAAAAGACCGAAAACCCGCCAAATCAATTCGGGCCTTAGACGCGCTCACAAAATGGCTTGAGGAGGCTAAATCCGATTAAAGAGGGCGGAGATGAGCAAACGCCCTTGCCGAAAAAAAGCCCCCTTCTCTTCAGCGAGCCTAAAAGGGTTATAATCGGCTTTCCTGATCATTTTTAAATAACTGCGGGCCAAGGATGATAACAGAAAAGCAGACCGACAATCAGGATTAAGGCGCCCTTTATGTTCTCTGATGTCATTCAGATGATCTTCGGCTTGTTGGCAAAGTACCCTGATGATCTCTTTCGCATTTTTCGGCCGCTCCGGGGAGAGAAATTTAGCCTCATTAATTTCAAATTCATTCATTAAATCCAAGGGGATAAAATTCTTATTTAAGGCTATATTATAGGAAACCGACCGTATAATTCCCACATAGCCCCAGGCAATTCCGAGCCGCCTTGACAGGTCATCGCAATCTTTTCCCCCTAGGATATGACCCGCTAAACAAGCGAGATTTCCCGCCGTTTGGCCAAGATATTGCTCTAAATCTTTAAGATCCTTTGGGCTGTCATCGTAAAGCTCTTGCGCTCGGCCATCAATGATATCCTTTAACATCTCGCCTGAGATGTCATATCCACAGATCGCCTGGGCCAATGTTGGCATGATATCATGGCTTCTCGGATTCCCTTCGACGATACTGTCAATCGACTCCCGCCACCATTGCAGACGAATTTCACCGAGCATAGGTTCGGATACCGTCTCCCTAATTTTTGATATTTCATAATTAAAGGCATATAGCCCATAAAGCGCCTGCCGCTTTTCTGCAGGCGCATAAAGAATGGACAAGTAGCGGTCATGATCAAATTTACGGATTACTTCCCTGCAATGACTATTTTGTTCAAGGGTTTCTATCATTTTCTCTCTTAAGGGGTCATCTTACTATGCATCTTAATTAGCATTATTTTTGACGCATAGTAAAGAAACTGTTAATATTGCGATGTCCTCGGGAATCAAACTGTTTTATAGAGGGGTTTCGGCAGATAGGGGAGCCTTATTTCAGACCTGAGGACGTATAACAAGACAGGGTAATAAAACAATTACAGGATATAACAATGAGCAAAATTCTTGAATCATTACCGATGACAATCGTTGCCGGTATCATCCTGACCATCATCATGGTCATTGCAACAAACAAAATAGACAATATGAATCAATCGGGCGTGGAAAAAACATTTTCCGATTTACAGAAAAAAATGAACTAAAGGTGAGAATGTAAAATGGACGATTTTATCTTATTTTTCGTGCGCTATTTGCACGTATTATGCGGCGTTATGTGGATTGGGATCCTCTGGTATTTCAATTTTGTACAAATTCCGTGCATGCCAAAAATACCGGCGGAACAAAAGCCGGCTATCAGTAAGGTTATTGCGCCAGAAGCCCTCTTCTGGTTCCGATGGGGAGCAGCAGGCACGGTATTATTCGGTTTAATTCTAGCTGCTTTAAACCCCGCATATACATTGCACGAGGCGATGACATTTCAAATCCCTTATATCGGTTTTGGTATGTGGATGGGAATTATTATGGCCATTAATGTCTGGTTTGTTATCTGGCCAGCGCAGAAAATTGCCCTTGGCTTGGTTGAGGCCGATGATAGCGCCAAACCAGCCGCCGGACGACGGGCCATGCTTTTCTCGCGCACCAATACCCTACTGTCTATTCCCATGCTGTTTGCCATGGTTTCAGTTCAAAACCCGCCGGGACTCTAAGCACATAATTAGCAATAAAATTAAGGCCGAGCAACTATTGTTCGGCCTTTTTTTATGACTTAATCTATGGCAATTAAAGCGGCCGCGACCTTACGGCCTTCGCTAAGCAGGATATTATAGGTTCTCGCTGCCGCCCCCGTAGACATCATATCAACCGCAATATTTTCCTTCTGCAAAGAATGACGAAGTTCTTTACGGAGAAATTTCATCTTATCTCCTGTCCCGATCAACAGAATATCGACGTCTTGTTCTGTGATCTGTGCAAGGCTCTCCAATGTAATAGAGTCCGCGTCCGTCACCGCCCAAGGATAATAGCCCTTAGGCGTGATCAAGATTGAGCCTATGCTCCGGTGATCACCAATACGAAAACCGCCCTCGCCATAGGAAGAGATACTTGTGCTTTCTTGAGAGGAAACGCCTTTAAAGGTCAAATTTTTAGCCCTTTTTAGGGGGAATTATATCCATGCCCGGTGTTGACATGCTGCCCTCTTCCCGCCGCAGCTCGACCCATAACAATATGGGGGAAGCAATAAATATTGAAGAATATGTTCCCACAAAAATTCCCCAAATCATCGCAGCAGAAAAACCATGGATCCCTTCGCCGCCAAGAAAAAACAGCGCAAAAAGCGCAATCATCGTGGTAAATGAGGTCATGACCGTACGCGATAATGTCTCATTAATGCTGAGATTGAGTAATTCCGGCAGCGGCATCTTACGATATTTTCGCAGATTTTCCCTGATTCTATCATAGACCACCACCGTATCATTCAAGGAATAGCCGACAATGGTCAAAATGGCCGCAATGGTTGTTAAGTTAAATTCTAATCCTGTGAAGGAAAACATTCCGACAGTTAAAATAACATCATGAATGAGTGCAACCACGGCTCCCATACCAAATTGCCACTCAAACCGGAACCAGATATAGATCAACACGGCCCCTATGGCCAGCGTAACCGCCATAATGCCATCCGAAATCAGCTCGCTGGAAACCGTAGACCCCACCGTTTCTGTTCGCCTATAGCTGATTTTCCCTTCAATAGCGGAGGCCAAAACGCCACGGACTTTTTCCACCACCTGATCCACGGTCAGGCCTTCCTGATGTTCAAAACGGATTAAAACATCATTCTTAGCCCCAAATTCTTGCACCTTGACATCCCCCATATCAAGGCTGGACATCGCGGCGCGAACAGCCGCAATATCGATAGGCGCTTCTGTCCCGATTTCGATCATAATACCGCCTTCGAAATCAATGCCGTAATTGAGTCCTTTTGAAAAATAAAGGCTGAAGGATGACACGATCATCAGCAAAGATAAGCCATAGGCAATTTTTCTAAAGTCGATAAAACGGATTTTGGTATTGTCTGGAACCAATTTTAATAACATCTCATAGGCCCCTTATATTTTCAATGTCGTTGGGCGTTTTCGAACCGCCCAAGTGGAAATGATCAACCGCGACAAGCTCACGGCTGTAAACATGGATGTGGCAATACCAATCGCCAGTGTTACCGCAAAGCCCTTGATCGGGCCAGATCCAAATTGGAACAATATTATGGCGGCGATAAAGGTGGTTACATTGGCATCCACAATCGTGCTAAAGGCTTTTTCAAACCCAGAATCCAGGGATACGAGGGCGCTTTTGCCATTTCTATATTCTTCCCGCACTCTTTCAAAAATCAACACATTGGCGTCAACGGCCATCCCAACCGTCAGCACAATTCCGGCCACCCCCGGCATGGTCAATGTGGCGCCGAGTGTGGATAGCAGGCCAAAAATAAGTCCGATATTAACCAACAACGCGAAATTCGTCACCATACCGAACATACCATAACTCAAGACGATATAGACCATTACCGCCAAGAGGCCAATTATCGCGGCAATTTTTCCAGATTCAATATTGTCTGAACCAAGGTCAGGCCCCACGGTTCTTTCCTCAACCACGGTTAGTCTTGCCGGCAACGCCCCTGCCCGAAGCAAAAGGCCCAGTTCGCTGGCTGATTCGACGGTGAAATTGCCGGTGATAATCCCCGAGCCACCTAATATGGGAGATTGAATATTTGGGGCGCTGATAATCACACCGTCCAATATTATGGCGAATTGTCGATTGACATTCTTACGCGTGACATCCGCAAATCTCTTGCCGCCCGCCCGATCAAAACGGAAACTAACGACGGGACGGTTATCCCGGTCATAGGCCATGCCCGCATCAACCAAATTTTCGCCTGTGAGTATTTTACGCTTGCTGACCACCAAACTATCGGGTAATCCCGTTCTCCGTTCGCCTTCCGCCATGGGAAATCGCTCAAAGCTCGGGGGAACTCTATCCCCTACGCCAATGGCGCTATTGACCAGCTGAAAAGACAGCTTTGCCGTCTTACCTATGATATTTTTCAATTTTTGCGGGTCATCAAAGCCGGGAACTTGGACTAAAATACGTCCAACACCCTGTTTTTGAATGATGGGCTCCGTCGTGCCCATCCCGTCAATACGGCGCCGAATAACCTCTATAGACTGGGTGATAACTTCGTCCCCGCGCACGACAAGACCTTCTTCGGTCAGGGTCACGACAATGGTGCCATCCGCTTGAACGTCATACTTCATATCCGGAACGCCGATACCTGTAAGTCCCGCCCCAAGCATTTCAACCGTATCACCGATCACCTTCAAAGCCTCTTCCGTTTGGCTTTTATCGGTCAGTTTAATATGGATAGATTTATTATGCATAGAGCTGCGCAAGATGATTTTTTTCGCGCGCAAGGCGTCCCTAATTTCGCCGCGCTTGGATTCTAGTTTTTCTTTTTCGACCTCAGTCAAGTCGACTTCCATAAGAAGATGAACCCCACCTTGCAAGTCGAGTCCCAATGTTACCCGGCTTTGAGGTAAAAAATCAGGATAATTTTTTAACTGAGTGTCACTTAAAAAGTTAGGAACCGCAGCAAATATGCCCATAATAGACAAGATGCAGATTAAAAAAGCCTTCCAGCGCGGAAAATTTAACATATTTTTTCTGCCATATTCAAATTAGACCATATTTCACTTTAGAAGATGTTTAATTACTTTTTTTCTACGGTATCATTGGCCGGCGCAGGTTTGCCGACAACCGTTGAGATTGTTGACCGAATGACTTTAATCTTCACACCTGTCGAAATTTCAAGTTCAACTTCATTATCGTCAATTACTTTGGAGACTTTTGCGACAATGCCCCCTGAGGTGACGACATTGTCCCCGCGCCGCAGCGCCCCAATCATATTTTTATGTTCTTTGGCGCGTTTTTGTTGAGGCCGGATCATCAGAAAGTAAAAAACACCGATGATAAGAATGAAGGGCAAAAATTGCATTATTGGATTTTGTCCTCCAGCGCCTGCGGCTGCCTGTGCAAAGGCTTCTGATATAAACATATTATTTTCCTCTTAAAACATACAATGCGGCACTATACAGCCCACAAAAAAAAATTCAACTTCAATGGCATATAGGCAAGCTTTGTCATAAAAACAAGCCTATATTTGTTTATTATCTTCTTTTCCTGTGTTAAGGAATGAAGAATGACAAAAGAGACGATACATAAAACTTTAATCCACATAGCGGGCCTGCTTGACCGGCTCGCCCCGCCGGAAGTTGAAATCCCCAGTATAGAGGGCGCCGACGCCTTTGTCTGGCAAGTTAACCCTGACAAATTAATCCCCATAGCAACCGTAAGTCATGTTAAACTTGACCTGCTTAAAGCGATCGATCATCAGCGTGATATTCTTACGCAAAATACCCAGCAATTCGCCGATGGTTTCCCCGCCAACAACGCCCTGCTTTGGGGCGCGCGCGGCATGGGGAAAAGCTCTCTTGTCAAGGCGCTTCACGGGACGATCCTGACACAGGAAAATAAACCCCTGGTACTGATAGAAATCCATCGGGAGGACATTCCGAGCCTGCCGCGCTTATTGGACTGTTTGCGGGGCCAGGATCGCCGGATCATTCTTTTTTGTGATGACTTGTCCTTTGACAATGATGACAGTAGCTATAAATCCCTTAAAGCCGTCCTTGAAGGCGGTATTGAGGGCCGGCCTGAAAATGTTCTTTTTTATGCCACGTCCAACCGCCGCCATCTTATGCCCCGTGACATGATTGAGAATGAGCGCTCCACGGCGATTAATCCAGCAGAAACAGTCGATGAAAAAGTCTCGCTCTCTGATCGGTTCGGCTTATGGCTCGGGTTTCATAGCTGCACACAGGAGGATTATCTTTCCATGATTTTTGGCTATGTGGATTTTTTGGATATAAAGGCAGATAAAGAAATGATTCGCCGGGAATCTCTGGAATGGGCCCGCACAAGAGGCGCTAGGTCAGGACGTGTCGCATGGCAGTTCATCCAAGATCTGGCCGGCCGTCATAAAATTAAATGACTATACATTAGCCTTTTAAATAAGGCACCGGATTAACCGCACGCGCCCCTTTACGCATTTCAAAATGCAATTGAGGGCGGCTGACCCCGCCCGATTGCCCGACCCGTGCAATCGCTTGACCTCTTTTTACCACCTGGCCTTTCTTTATTAAAAGGGAGGAATTATGCGCATAGGCCGTAATCCAGCCATTGCGATGGCGAATTAATATTAACTTGCCGAAACCTTTCATTTTATCGCCCGCGTAAACAACAACGCCGCTGTCCGCCGCGCGAATATAGCCCCCGTATTTAGCCGCGATATTAATACCATCATTATGGTAGCCTTTATCCTTCCGTCCGTATGAGGAGAGCAAGGCCCCCCTGACAGGCCACATGAATCCCTTGCCACTCTGCGGCGGCGGCGGGCCAATATCTTGGTGGGTAGAGTTGGAACTTATACGCGCGGGCCGGCTTGTTGACAGGCCGCCCGGGACTTTTAACTTTTGGCCAATGGCCAAGAGATAAGGTTTTTTTAAATTATTCAAAAGCGCAAAACTTGTCATATCCACCTGATATTTTCTGGAGAGGCTATAAACAGTATCGCTTTTAAGTACCCTATGAATCTTCGTTATCGGGCGTTTCAATTTTTGCCCTGGATAGAGATAATAGGGTGGCTTAAGATGGTTGCGTTGGATCATGGCCCTCACCGTAACGCCGTACCGCCGCGAAATAGCATATAATGTATCACCCTTACGAACGACGACGGTTTTAAGCCGCTTAAAATGGGTTTGAGAAAATTTTATTTTATCTTTTTGGAATGGGGCGTTAGGCTTATCTTTGAGGCTTGGGATGGGTTTAGGCGCCTTTCTTGTTTTTTCGTCTACAGGAATACCGCTCTGATATCTTGAGCTATAAGAATGACCTGTTTGGCAGGCCGATAAAAGGCCTGAAAGGCTCAATAGTATGATAATTTTTAAGGACTGGCTGAATAAGTTCATTGGCATAGTTTAAATAACTATCCTTGAAGATCAACCCTATTATGACTCATGAACTATTCCGGGCAATAAAGGCACAAATTTTACAGGCAGCAAAGTCTCATAGCTATAATCATCGCCGTTTCGGGTTATTCTTACCATATGTTGCACTTCGCCTTGAAGACCGATGGGAATCACCATAAGGCCGCCCTCTTTTAAGTGATCTAATAAATTTTGGGGAACATGTTCTGAGGCGGCCGTCACCATGATCCGGTCGAAAGGCGCCTGTTCAGGCCAGCCTTTTATCCCGTTGCCGAAAAGCGTGGTAATATTAAAAATATTCAAATTTTTAAACATTTCATTGGCGCGATTAAACAGGGGCAAATGTCTTTCAATGGTGAATAAGCGGCGGCATAATTTAGCCAGCACCACAGATTGGTAGCCAGAACCCGTACCAATTTCTAAAACCTTATGGCTTTTTAAAACCCCGAGCATTTCTGTCATATAGGCAACGATATAGGGTTGGCTAATGGTCTGTCCGCTAGTAATGGGAAGCGCGGCATTTTCATAGGCCTGACTTCGCAAGGCTTTTGGAATAAAATCTTCCCGTGAAATATCCGCAAGCGCTTCGAGAACCTTCTCGTCTTTAATGCCCTCGTGCCGTAATTCAGCCAATAAAGTTGTTTTTTTGTCAGATAATTTTATTTTCATTTAAAGTCTTTATTTATGTTATCACCCATCGTTAAGAGACTTTCTTCATGGGTAAGATCAAGATGTAGCGGCGTGACCGATATATATCCGTCCTCAACGGCCGCAAGATCTGTCCCGATCTTTGGCACCCCAAATTGACGCCTAAACCCGATCCAGTAATAAGGGCGACCCCTCACGTCCACACGCGCATCAATGAAGACCTCCGCATCATCCCGAAACCCCTGAGACGTGGCTTTTACGCCTTTTACATTTTCTGAATTAAGCGGGAAATTAATATTCATCAGTGTCCCCTTTTCCCAAGGAATGGAAATCAGATCCCTTAAAACGGAAAGCCCATGATCCCGACAGACTTGAAAGACATCATGGGGATAATCTTTTGCCACTTCCTGGCTGAGCGCAATTGAAGGTATCCCGCATAGGGTTCCCTCCATAGCCGCCGATATGGTACCAGAATAGGTCATATCTTCGGCCAGGTTACTTCCTCGATTGACGCCGGAGAGCAGCAAAGTCGGAAAGTGATCCTCTGGCATTATTTTGTGAATCGCCATCATAACACAATCCGTTGGCGTGCCCTTAACCGCAAAATGTTTGTCACCTAACCGGCGATATCTTACAGGTTCATTCAAGGACAGTGCGTGACCTTTGCCGCTCTGTTCTTCTTCTGGGGCAACAATCCAGACATCATCACTAAGGCTTCGCGCCAAAGATTCCAATAATTTCAGGCCATCTGATTTATAGCCATCGTCATTGGTGATCAAGATACATTTTGTGAGACCTGAAGATGTCATACCTAAAGATGTCATGGTTTTTCAATCAGGCTGCTCCCGCCCATATAGGGCCGAAGAACGTCTGGAATGATGATAGAGCCATCTTTTTGCTGATAATTTTCTAAAACAGCAACCAAAGTGCGCCCTACGGCAAGGCCAGATCCATTTAAGGTATGAACAAAGCGGGTTTTTTTATCATCCTCTGGCCGGTAACGGCTATTCATACGCCGCGCTTGAAAATCCCCTGTATTTGAACAGCTTGAAATCTCTCGATAGCTATCCTGCCCCGGTAACCAGACCTCCAGGTCATAGGTTTTTTGCGCGGCAAAGCCCATATCTCCCGTACAGAGCAGGACAACACGGTAGGCAAGGCCAAGGCGCTGCAATATCTGTTCTGCGGCCCCTGTCATACGTTCCAGCTCATCGCGGCTTTGTTCCGGCGTGGTGATGCTCACCATTTCTACTTTGTTAAATTGGTGTAATCTAATCATGCCGCGCGTATCACGTCCCGCTGATCCCGCTTCTGATCGGAAACATTGGCTGAGGGTGGTAAAGCGCAGAGGAAGATTTTTTTCTTCCAGTATGTCTTCCCGAACGATATTCGTTAAGGGGACTTCCCCTGTCGGGATCATATAATGCCCCGATGTGGCGACAAATAAATCTTCTTTGAATTTTGGCAGTTGACTGGTGCCATAAAGCGCATGATCACGAACCAAAAGGGGAACGCTTGTTTCCTCATAACCAAATTCATTGGTATGAACATCAAGCATGAAAGCGGAAAGCGCCCGTTCCAGTTTCGCCAAAGCGCCCCTTAAGATAACAAAGCGCGCCCCTGACATGCGGGCGGCCCCCTCGAAATCCATCTGTTTTAAATCTTCGCCCAAATCAAAATGCTGCTTCGGCGCAAAATCAAATTGAGGGATATGGCCCCATTTTCGGACTTCTCGGTTATCATCCTCATTGGCCCCGTCCGGCACATCTTCCGCAGGAATATTTTCAAGGCAAGAAAGTTTCGATGTCAGGTCTTCGGCCCCTAGGCGAACCTCATCTTCCAATTCTGCCATGCGCGTCTTGAGATGTGCCACTTGCGTGATCAGGGCGTCGGCATTTTCGCCCGTTGCTTTGGCACGGCCAATGGCCTTGGACGCTACATTGCGGCGAGATTGGCAGTCCTGCAATTCGGTCTTTTTTTCTCGCAAGATTGTATCCAGGGCGATCAATCCCTTGGACTGGGGCGGATTTCCGCGCCTTTTCCAGCCATGATCAAAGGCTTCGGGATTTTCCCGAATAGCTTTGATGTCAAACATTACTCTTGTCCTTAATGGTTAATCGTATAAATAATATTGATAATTCGTAAAGTATTAAAATAGGGATGCCCAGTCCAATCTGGCTGATGGGATCAGGCGGGGTCATAATTGCCGCAAAGGCAAAAGCCGCCACAACCATATATTTTCGCTTTGCCGCGAGGCCATCGGCTGTCACCATGCCCACGCGGGCCAGAAGAACCAACAAAACCGGCAGCTGAAAACTAATGCCAAAGGCTAAAATCAAGAGCATCACCAGAGACCAATATTCTTTAACCGTAGGTAACAACTCGATAGAAAGCGCCCCTGCCAGATGTTCCTTGGTTACGCCGATACTATTGGCCGCATCATGGAGCGGCGTCGGATTACCGACCTGAAACGACATGAAAAAATTCCATGCATTGGGAATAACCAGATAATAAGCCAGAGCCGCCCCCAAAAAGAAGAGAACCGGCGTGCCGATCAGAAAGGGTAAAAAGGCTTTTTTCTCATTTCCATACAGGCCGGGGGCGACAAATTTCCAAATTTGCACCGAAATAAGCGGAAAAGTCGCACAAAAGGCGGCAAAGAACGATATTTTCAAATAGACAAAAAAAGCTTCATGCATGCCTGTATAAATCATTTTGGCTTCTTGATTATACTTAGCGGATACATCCACAAAAGGCTGTGCCAGAAAGAGATAAATTTCTTGCTTGAAATAAAAACAAACAACAAAAGCAACTAAAATATATACCGCAATCCAGATTAGTCTTTTTCGTAATTCAATGAGATGATCGATGAGCGGTGCGGAACTGCTTTCCATATCGTCATTTTTTTCGTCCCCTGTCATGCAGGCCCCTTATCTTCTATCTCAGGTTCTGGCGTGATTTCTGGTTTTATCTCTGGTTTCACATCTAAATCATCCAGAGAAATATTGCCCGCCTCATTTAATTTCTTCGTGACCTCTTCCAGCTCTATCTCATCAGCCATCTGTTTGACGCTATTTTGAAATTCTTGCCCCATGGCCCTCACTTTGGAAATGGCGCGGCCGAGACTATGCAGGAGTTTAGGCAAATCCTTTGGCCCAACCACAATGATTGCCATCACGACAATCACGAACATTTCTATCATGCCAACATCAAACATGTTACGTCCTGAAAGTTGTGTTAACCATTTGTTTTTTCAGAATTCTTTTCTGTGGTTTTATCAGATGTGTCATCGCTGATCGTTTTTTCTGAATTCTGATTGATGACTTTTGGTGGCTCAGTTACGGCAACGTCAGTATCTTCTTCGGACATACCTTTTTTGAAACTTTTGATTCCCTTAGCCACATCGCCCATAAGGTCGGAAATTTTTCCGCGACCAAAAAGCAATACGAATAATATAACAACAATGGCGATTTGCCATATGCTTAAACCCATGAGTTTTCTCCTAGCAAAGAATATTTGTTGACCATAATACTATATGCATCATAAGCCTAGATTACCCAAAGAAAATCAATGAAAAAAATATATAAATCACCATAAAAATATCTGATTACGCGGTTGGCCGCTTAACAGCCTTCTGAATGGGGCAACTCTGGCTGTTCTTCTGTCGGTTTTTCATCACGCAACAAGTTTAAGCGCGATGTATTCACATTTTCAAGAAATCCAGCCGCTTTAAGTTCAGAAAGTCCCGGTAAATCTTTAATCGTACTTAAGCCGAAATGAGTCAAAAAATGATCTGACGTCCCATAAGTCATTGGCCGGCCCGGTGTGCGCCGCCGGCCCATAAGCCTGACCCACTGTGCCGCCATCAAAACATCCAGGATGCCTTTGCTCAGCGAAACGCCTCTGATTTCCTCTACCTCTGCGCGGGTTACAGGTTGATGATAGGCAATGATCGCTAATGTTTCCACGGCCGCGCGCGAAAGCCGTTTTTCTTCCTCGATCTCTTTTCGGAGAAGAAACGCCAGATCAGGCGCCGTTTGATACATCCATTTACCGGCGACTTCGACCAGATTTACCCCGCGATTTTCATAATGTTCCTTTAAATCCCTCAATATTTGTTCAATATTTGCCCCTTCTGGTAAGCAATCCGCGAGGGCTATGGCGGATAGTGGCTTGTCACTGGCAAATAAAAGAGCTTCTACGATGCGAATTTGTTCAATGATTTCCATCAGGATTCCTTAACTATTCCGACTCAATTCTGTCTGTTGTTCTGATAAAAAGCGGCCCAAAGATTTGTTTTTGGACTATTTCAGCCTTACCCTGACGCGCCATTTCCAGAGAGGCCGTAAAAAGGCTTGCTTTCATGGAGCGTGTCATGTCTTCCCCCAAGGCTCCCTCACTGGCGCCATCCGGTAAAAACTGAAATAAATCCGTCCATTCAATGGCCGATCCCATAAGGCCCCGCAGGCGTTCCAAGGCCTGATCAAGGGTATAGACTTCTCTTTTATGAATTCTGATATCGGCGATGGCATCCCGCATTTTATGATCTGCGTAGCCCTTCAGAAAGTCATAGAGACTCACCTCAAAATGTGCGGTTTTTGTGACGATAACGCTCTCTGCCATGCCGCGAGGAAAAACGTCTCTGTTAAGTTGGTTCCGAGACATCAGGGCCGCAGCAGACTCTCTCATCGCGTTCAATCTTTGTAATTGATAGGTGAGACGCGCGGCCATTTCCTCGGCCGATAATTCTTCTTCTGAATTTTTTTCAGGTAATAACAATCTCGACTTTAAATAGGCCAGCCAGGCCGCCATCACCAGATAATCAGCGGCTTTTTCCAGTTTTTGGACTTTTGCCTTAGCAACAAAATTTAAAAATTGCTGAACAAGCGCCAATATGGAAATCTGTTTCAAGTCAACCTTTTGGGTTCTGGCTAGGGCAAGAAGAACGTCAAGAGGGCCTTCATATCCGTCAATATCGACAATGAGGCGTTCCTCATCATCCGAGGGGGCAATGACCGGAATCAGGGCATCAAACGCCTTTTGTTGCTCTCTATCGTCCTTATTCATCTTAACTCTCTGACCTAATTTTGGTTATGAGGGCGCTATCCAGACGGCTAATTTCTCAACAAGCCCAATGACAGGCTCGAGTATGGCCCATAGGATGTTCAGATTTAAACCTATTTCCCGCCCGAGCATCGGCAACAAAAACAACCCAATGATGATAAACATACCATAAGGCTCAAGCCGTGACAGGGGTTTGGCGATGACATCGGGCAAAAGACCAACGGCAACCCTGCCCCCATCAAGGGGAGGAATAGGCAACATATTAAAGGCCGCAAGGATGGCGTTGATCTTTATGGCGAAGATAATATTGCCTACAAGCCAACTACCCGCAACTTCCGGAAGATACCCCACAAGATGAAGTAACAAAGCGGCGCAAATTACTAATAGAATATTCGCCATTGGCCCGGCCAAGGCCACATAAACCATATGTTTTCGGGGATTTCGTAAATTCATGAAATTAACCGGTACAGGTTTGGCATATCCAAACAAGAACGGCGTCCCGCTGAATAATAACAAAAGGGGTAGGATGATGGTGCCAAACGGATCAATATGAACCAAGGGGTTAAAGCTCACCCGTCCCAACGCCTTGGCGGTATTATCACCCAACTTATAAGCGACCCAGGCATGCGCCGCTTCATGCAATGTAATCGCCAAGAGAAGTGGTATGGCAATAACCGGCAGAATCTTCAAAAAATCCATAAATATGACATTCCTGTATTATATTATTTTTATATCTGTAAGGCCTTTTCCAGCCATTTCGTCATTTCAACAATATCAATTTTTTCGACTGTATTGCGCATCTGGAACATGGTTTGTACCCAGTCTTCTGTCACGATGTTGAAATCATATAATGCCTCAAGCACCGCACGGCGCTCGTCAAGAGACCCATTACAATGAAGAACAAGGTCACAGCCGGCCTGCAAAGCCTTTTTTGTGTTCTCCGGCGCATGACCCGATAAAGCTTTCATGGTGACATCATCCGAAATCAAAACGCCCTTAAAGCCGATATATTCCCGAATGGTCTGCCTGATGAGTTTTTCTGACAAGGTCGCGGGATTTTCGGCATCAATATCGGAATAGATAATATGCGCTGTCATGGCGAGCGGCATTTCTTTCAAGGCTTTAAACGGGACAAAATCAGTTTGTGCCAATATATCAAAGGGCGTATCCACCACGGGCAGGGCTTTATGACTATCTACCTTGGCTCTGCCGTGACCTGGAATATGCTTAATGACCGGGAGAATGCCCCCTGCAAAAAATCCCTCACAGGCCGCGCCGCCAAGCGTGCAGACGGTGCCACTATCACCGCCAAAAGATCGATCGCCGATAATTTGGTCTGCCTCAGTAAACGTAAGATCCAGCAAGGGGGCGCAATTGACAGATATGCCTGAATTCCGCAAATCCTCCGCAATAAGACGGGCATTGACCTTGACGGCCATAAGGCCCTGTTCCTTGTCTTTTTCATAAAGTTTTTGAAAAGCCTCAGCGCTTGGGGGTTTACGCCAATATTCTGCGTTGAGCCGGCAAACGCGTCCGCCTTCTTGATCAATGAAAATCGGGACATCTTCTCTCCCAACTGTCTTTTTCATTTCATCGGTAAGTCTTTTCACTTGATCAGGCGATTGGCAATTGCGGGCAAACAGGATAAAACCAAAGGGGTTGAGGTCTTTAAATAAGGCTTTTTCCTCAACAGTTAAGGTAAATCCATCACAATCTTGTATTACTGGCCGGCTCATTTATTTCGCCACCACGATACAGGCCTGTGCCTTTTTCCTCAGGTCACTACATATTTTTTCCGCGGCGGCGCGATCCACCATCATGCCGCCACGAAGCCGATAAAGCATCCCTTTTTTCCCAAGATCAACCCTCATAATGTCAGCGCTATACTGGCCAAGTAAAAGAGCATTTTCTTGTTTAAGCTTCTTCCAAAGATGTTCTGCGGCGCTTTTCTTGCCAAAGGCACCAAGCTGGACAAGAAAGTCACCCATTGTATTTCTTTCCTCGGCCTTTATGGCGGCTGGCACAGGCATATTTACGCCTTTTTCCGCTGGCGTAATGTGATCAGTCTGCGCGGTATTATCAGTCTGCGTCGGCGATGGTGGTTCTATAGAATCATTGGTGGGGGATGGGGATGCTACGGGTCTTTCCAGGGGCAATTCAGAACTGGCACCAAGGCGTTCATCATTCGCGGGACTATTCGATGCAATGCGGTTGAAGACCCGTTTATCTTGATCTGGCACGTCTAACCCACCGGGCGAAGCAGGCTTTTCTTTTACCACCGAATTATCCGCGTGAATAACAGGCACAGGGCCACCATCATTCCCTTTGACGTAACTATACCATATTAAACCACCAAAAATTGTCAGAACCACGACAGTTAAGACAGCAACCAGCGTCCGCCTTCCTGTCATATTATCAACCTCACCATATTCTTCTGGCAATGGCTTTAACCATGGCGACCGATCACCCTCTTCTGACATAACAATCTCCTTTATAGCTTAAGATGGTTTACATTTCAGTTACAGGCTCCACCCCTAATAAATTCAGTCCCGATGCGATTATATGGGCAACAGCGGTAAGTAAAGCCAATCGAGACGCCGTTTTATCCTCATCATCTTCGATTATGAAGCGAAGATCAAGGTTATCATTGCCTTTATTCCATAACCCATGGAATTCAGACGCCAATTCAAAAAGATAATAGGCAATACGGTGGGGTTCTCTGGCTAATGCCGCGCTCTCGACAAAGCGGGGCCAATTCATCATATTCTTAATCAGGGCAAGTTCGCTACTGTCGGTAAAGACTGTCATATCAGAAGCGGTAAGGGCAGCCTTCGACATATCCATCACAGGAAAAGCCAGCTTAGCTTTACGCAGCACTGAATAAATTCTTGCATGAGCATATTGCACATAAAACACAGGATTGTCTTTTGATTGTTCTGTCACACTGGTAAAATCAAAATCAAGGGAGGCATCATTTTTACGCGTCAGCATGATAAAGCGCACCACATCTTTACCCACCTCCTGAACAATATCCCGCATTGTGATAAAGGCCCCCGAACGTTTTGACATTTTAACAGGCGCCCCATCGCGAAGCAGCTTGACCATTTGACAAAGACGGGCATCAAAATTTATTTTATCACCACCAAAGGCCTTTACCACAGACTCAACTCGTTTGACATATCCGCCATGGTCAGCCCCCCACACATCAATCAGGCTGGTAAAGCCTCTTTCTATTTTATTATAATGATAAGCCGCGTCTGCGGCGAAATAAGTCCAACTGCCATCCGATTTCTTGACGGCTCGATCCACATCATCGCCAAATTCTGTTGATTTAAAAAGCGTTTGCGGTCTCTCTTCCCAATCTTCGGCCTTGGTGCCTTTTGGGGCTTCCAAAACACCCGTATAGATCAAGCCTTTTTCATCCAATTTATCCAACGCGACTTGAATGTGATCCTTGTCATGAAGGGTTGATTCCGAGAAAAACACATCATGTTTAATTGATAGGGTTTCCAAGTCGGCACGAACCAAATCCATCATGGCGTCCGTAGAAAATTTCCGTATCACGTGCAACCAGTCAGATTCAGGCGAATTTATCCATTTATCACCATATTTATCCGCGAGAGCCTGCCCGACGGGGATCAAGTAATCCCCCGGATAAAGGCCCTCCGGGATGGCCCCAATCTCAAAACCCAAGGCTTGTTTATAACGCAAATAACAGGATCGTGCCAAAACATCAATCTGGCTTCCCGCATCATTGATGTAGTATTCACGGGTAACGTCATAGCCCGCATAGGTCAATAATGAGGCCAGAGCGTCGCCAAATATGGCCCCCCGGCAATGGCCCACATGGAGCGGCCCTGTGGGATTAACCGATACATATTCCACATTGACCTTTTCATTGGCGCCAACGGATGAGCGACCATAATCCCCCGCATTTTGCAAAATAGCGAGGACTTGTGATTGTATGATGTCTTGGGTCAAGGTGATATTTATAAAGCCTGGCCCAGCTATATCCACTTTTTCCACGCCGCTTAGAAGCCTCAGCCCTGCCCCAATCATATCCGCAATATCGCGCGGCTTCATTCGGGCCTGCCGGGTTAAAACCATTGCCACATTCGTGGAAATATCCCCATGTGCCGCCTCACGGGGCGGTTCAATGGTGACATTTTTTAGGTCAAGACCCTGCGGTAATTTTCCGCTTTTCTCCAGACCAGAAATAACGGTCTTTAAACCGTTAAAATAAGTATCAAAAATATTCATAATTCAAACAACGATATATCAAATAATCTTTTATGTTCCAATATGGCATAACGGTCTGTCATGCCGGCGATGAAGTCTGCAACGTGTCTTGCGCGGATAGTCTTATCGGCAAGTACCTGCGCCGTTTGCCATTCTGTCGGAAGACATTCAGGCTCCCCTTGAAAAATTTCAAATAAATCGGTAATGATTCTTTTGGCCTTACTGGACATACGGTTGACTTTATAATGACAATACATATTCTTCATCAGGAAAGATTTCAATCTTTTATCGAATTCTTTCATCTCATCAGAGAATGAAATGACACTTTGTGTCGCCCGACGAATATCGTCCACTGATTGCGGCTTAAGGGCCATCAAGCGTTTTTTGCTTTCGTCCAAAATATCATTAACCATGCGATTGATCAGTCGCCGAACCACTTCGTGAATTTCACGTCCAGCTTCCAAGGCGCCATATGTTTTGCGCACCTCCCCAATAATATCCTTAAGAAGCGGCAATTCTTCCAATTGATCCATGGTCAATAATCCCGCCCGAATACCATCGGCAATATCGTGGGTATTATAGGCCACATCATCGGAAACCGCCGCGACCTGAGCCTCGGCACTGGAAAAGCTGTGCAGTTCCAGGTCATGGAGGTCATTATAGTTTCGCAAATTAACATTCAGTCCCTCAAATTGGCCTTTTTGGCACAGAGGGCCATTATGTTTGGCAAGCCCCTCCAGAACCTCCCACGTCAGGTTAAGCCCATCGAAAGCTGCATATCTCTTTTCCAATTTTGTCACCACGCGCAATGATTGGGCATTATGGTCAAACCCCCCGTAAGTGGTCATGGCGAGGTTCATAGCCTTTTCTCCGGCATGGCCAAAGGGGGTATGGCCAAAATCATGAACCAACGCCAACGACTCCGCGACTTCATCATTTAAGCCCAAAACAACCGAGAGGCTTCGCGCAATTTGAGCCACTTCGATTGAGTGGGTCAGGCGCGTCCGGTAATAATCACCCTCATGATAAACAAAAACCTGTGTCTTATGTATCAGGCGGCGAAAGGCACCAGAATGTATGATTCTATCCCGATCACGCTGAAAAGGCGACCGGGTTTTTGTTTCTGTCTCCCGATGTAGGCGGCCTCTGCTGTCCTGCGCAAGGCAAGCATAGGGGGCATAATCAGGCGAAGGCTTAAATATTTTGAAGTCAGAAGTCATTATCTGCTCAGTTTCCCTATTTCGATTCATTGACAATATTTATACATTACCTACATATATAGTGTAATATATAAAAAACATCAGGGTAAGTTAGTATAATGACCATAGAAAATTCACCAGTTACGTTATCCGAATCCGCTGCAAAGCGTATCGCCGCCCTATGCGCGAAAGAGGGTGATATGGATCTTAAATTCCGCGTTTCAGTAGACGGCGGCGGCTGTTCCGGTTTCCAATATGATTTTAACCTTGTCAAAGATCGAAAGGACGATGACCTTGTGGTGCAACGCGCGGGCGTTACCATGCTCGTCGACGGACTATCCCTGCTTTATTTAACAGGATCAGAAGTGGATTTTGTCGAAGAATTGGCGGGATCTATGTTTGTGGTTAAAAACCCCAACGCGACCGCGTCCTGTGGCTGCGGCTCTTCTTTCGCCGTTTAAAGACTTTTTCCCTAAGGTACCCTTATGAAAATTGCTTCCTGGAATGTTAATTCAATCAAGGCGCGCCTGCCCCGCGTGACCGAATGGCTCAAGGATTTCGCGCCCGATGTGGTTCTCCTTCAAGAATTAAAATGTATTGATGACAACTTCCCCGCCATGGAAATAGAAGACCTTGGCTATAATATCGCGGTTCATGGGCAGAAAAGCTATAACGGCGTGGCCATTCTGTCAAAATATCCCATCGAGGACGTTATGATCGGCCTGCCGGGAGATGATGCTGATGAACAGGCTAGATATATTGAGGCCACCATCAATACCGTCCGTGTCGGCGGCTTATATCTTCCTAACGGCAACCCCCTGCCCGGCCCAAAATTTGACTATAAACTTGACTGGATGGACCGATTAATTGAACGCGCGAAAGCCCTTCTTAAACAGGAAGAGGTTTTTGTCCTTGGCGGGGATTACAATTGCTGCCCAAAAGACGAAGACTGCTATGATCCTGTTCGGTTATCAGGTGATGCCTTGATGCAGCCTGAAACCCGCGATCGTTATTACAGTTTGCTTAATCTTGGCCTGACCGATGCCCTGCGGCAATTTTTTCCGTCCGGACATCATTACACTTATTGGGATTATCAGGCCGGCGCATGGCAAAAAGACAATGGCCTACGCATTGACCATCTGCTGCTGTCGCCCCAAGCTGCTGATAAATTAAGAAAATGTGATATTGACAGAAAGCCCAGAGGCAAGGAACGCGCCTCCGACCATACGCCGATATGGTGCGAGTTGGATATATAGCCTTAGGCCTTCGTCTGTTTCAGATCTTGGCGAATTTTTTCCAGGCGAGCACGAATATCTTTTAAGGCGGAAACGGGGATCATAGCCTCATTTGCGCTGTTAATGCCATTTTTGGGGATGTTTAAAATTTGGTATTCATCATCATTTTGGGCAAAATCTTTTTTAGTTTCTGACATATTTTTAGGGATTCCCTCTTCCCCTTCCAAAATATTTTTAACGCCATTTTCTTTTAAGAATTTCTGTGCGCCTTTAATGGTATATCCATCTTCATGAAGCAGCTTTCTTATCGCATCAATGATATCCACATCTTCGGGGCGATAATAACGGCGGCCTCCCCCTCTTTTCATAGGGCAAATCTGAGTAAATTTACTTTCCCAAAATCGTAGGACATGCTGCTGAACCCCCATGAGGTCAGCAACTTCGCTTATCGTGCGAAAAGCAGTGGGTGATTTTCCAGCCCTAGATGTCATTAAATACTCTCTCCATCCTTGCGAAAACAACGGCTGATGAACTCAGTAAACCCGATTATGTACAGATTATACCTTTTCCGAATTCAGGAAATTATACAGAAGAAATATACCTTAACTGCTGCGATCACTGACACGGGTTTTCAATACCTGTGAGGGTCTGAAAACCAATACACGGCGCGGTTCGATAGGAACTTCCTCACCCGTTTTAGGGTTTCTGCCAATACGGCCATCTTTTGATCGCACAATAAAACTGCCAAAAGATGATATTTTCACATTATCACCTTCAACAAGATTCTTGGAAATCTCATCCAAAACGGCCTCAACTAACTCGGCTGATTCATTTCGGGACAAGCCCACTTCTTGATAAACAGCCTCACTCAAATCAGCTCTTGTAATGGTTTTTCCGGTCATGTTTCATATCCTTTAATATTCTTCAGTCTACTTCAACGCCAATAATCCGTCAATATCAAAGGGATGCCATGCATTCCTAAGAGACGAGCTAACTGGTTTTTTTTCTAAAATAGACCATTATTCATTAAGAAACCATTATCCTACCAACGAATGAGACAAGAGCCCCACGTAAAACCACCGCCCATAGCCTCCAGAACAACAATATCTCCCCGACTGATTCGGTTTTCCTTGACCATATCTGCCAAGGCGAGTGGTATGGACGCCGCTGATGTATTGGCATGCTTATGAACCGTGACAGCGACCTTTGACGGGTCAATTTTCAATTTACGTACGGTGGCATCTAATATGCGCTTATTGGCTTGATGGGGAATAACCATATCCACGTCGTCCGCAGACAGATCATTAAAGTCCAATGCCTCCTTCACAACAGCGGCCAGATTAACGACCGCATGGCGAAAGACTTCTTTGCCCTTCATACGTATAAAACCCGTCGATTGCGTTGAAGAAACACCGCCGTCCACATAAAGAAGGTCATTATAACGGCCATCTGAATGGAGGTGTGACGACAAAATTCCCTGGTCTTTATTGGTACCTGTCCCTTCTTGAGAAGAAAGGACAACAGCCCCTGCCCCATCCCCGAACAAGACGCAAGTTGTCCGGTCTTCCCAATCCAAAATTCTTGAAAAAATTTCTGCACCTATAACCAAGGCATTCTTGACTTGCCCAGCGCGAATAAAGTTATCCGCCGTGGACAAGGCATAAATAAACCCTGAACATACCGCCTGAACATCAAAAGCGGCGCCCTTCGTCATGCCCAAGGCCGCCTGAACGCGCGTCGCGGTTGAGGGAAAGGTTTGATCTGGGGTCGAGGTCGCCAGGACAATTAAATCTATGTCATTTGCAGTAAGGCCCGCCGCTTTTATGGCGTCTTTTGCAGCATGGATGGCAAGGTCTGATGTCAGCTCGCCTTCCGCTGCAATATGTCTTTGTTTAATACCGCTGCGTTCGACAATCCATTGATCCGTGGTATCAACAATTTCTTCCATTTGTTTATTTGTAATGATTTTTTCAGGTACATATGAACCACAACCTGTCACTATAGAACGATAGAAAATCATATAGTCTTTTCCTCAACAACGTCATTCTCATGATTTTCGAATAATTTGAGGTCTTTAATGATTTTTCCTGCCAAGTCATTTGAGGCCATATCTATGGCAACACCGATAGCACTGGCAAATCCCGCTGCCGAAGCCCCGCCATGACTTTTTATGACCAATCCATTCAGTCCCATAAAGACAGCGCCATTGTGATTATTCGGGTCCAGATGGTTTTTAAAGCCCATCAAGGCCGGTTTCGCCAAGAATGCGCCCATTTTTGACAGCAAGCTATCTGAAAGGGCATTTTTAAGCATGCCCGCAATCATGCGCGCCGTACCCTCAGCCGTTTTAAGGGCAACATTACCCGTAAAGCCGTCGGTGACAACAACATCAACTTCGCCATTTGCCAGACCATGGCCTTCTGTAAAACCAACATAATTCATAGGGAGGTTCGCATCCCGCAACATACGGTCTGCATTTTTAATGATTTCATTACCCTTTAATTCTTCAACACCAACATTGAGCAAGGCCACAGACGGATTAGAAAGCCCCAGAACCGTACGGGCCAGGGCCGCCCCCATGATGGCAAACTGGACGAGATTATCTTCGTTACATTCCACATTTGCTCCCAGGTCAAGCATAATACTCTCCCCGCAAGATGTTGGTAATAATGACGCCAAGGCGGGCCGGTCTATGCCGGACATGGTGCGCAGCATGAATTTTGACATCGCCATCAAGGCCCCCGTATTTCCCGCTGAAACCGCCGCCCAAGCCTTACCATCCTTGACGGCCTGAATAGCTAACCCCATGCTTGACGTTCGCCCGCGCCGCAGCGCTTGGCCTGGTTTTTGCCCTGAGGTGACAATTTTATCTGTATGGTGAATTTCACAACTATCTTTAAGACGGGGGTATTTTGTCACTAAGGGAGCTATGCGCGTTTCATCGCCAAAAATCAAAAATCTGGCATCCGGAAATCTTTCACGGGCAATACTTGCCCCTTCTATGACCATGTGGGGCGCATCGTCCCCACCCATAGCATCTAAAGAAATAATATTTTTATGCGTCAATGCAATTCTTCATTCTGATTTATGGCTACAGCCTATAATCTGTTGTAAGGCAATTTATTTTACGTAAATTTTTTAATTAATTCGGTTTTTTGAATCTTGTATATTAAGTGTTTATGACAATAATGTATATTACGTTATCTTCAAGTCTTATGTTTTAAACTTTTCAAAATAGCAAATGGATTTTTCTTTTCCGTCACCAAACTTAAATCATCGTCTTGAATGATTTCTTTTCCAAGCTCTTTGCCCGTTGCGTCCTCTTTTCTGGGGTAGGGATTAATTTCAAGAGAGATATACTGTGCAATCAAGTCACCCATATCAACCGACGTCGACGTCAAATACTCAATATCATCTTCATCGATTTCAAAATCAATTTCTGTCTCTTCTTTATTATTTTTTTTGTTATTTTGATGCAAGGTAATGATAAAAGAATTTGAAATATCTTCCGTAACCGGTTCAAGGGAGATACCGCATTCTTGTATAATTTTGGCCCTAAAGACGGCTTCCATTTTAAACCGGCCCTTGCCATGAGGAATAAGGCTACATTCCGCCGTTAAATTCTGAACAGCAACAACAGAATATCTTTCCCGCAAAGCATCTTGCTCCTCTTCTGTCGCCTGAAATTTAAAATGCCGTCCCTTAGCCCCCAGATTAGTCACATCAACAACCCGCGAGAATTCTATTTTATGACCCGCATTGGAGAGGAATGGCGCCGTATCTTTATGATCATCGTCAGACATGACTTTATTTCACTTCACTAAAAAATATTTTAGCAGACATCACGTCATCATCTGTGAACGCCCTTAACGACTTGATTTGATTATTAATATAGAGAACAAGATGGTCGAGTATCGCCGCCTCAGGCGATTTCCCACGAAAAATATTTCTGATGAGCGCCGCTTTAAGTTTTTCCCCTGTATCGTCAGATTCAAATTCTTTTTGGTAGGCCCCATTCCGGCCATAAAAAGCTTCGGCCATTATTTTAACTTTTTTGCCAACACTCATATCCCCAACGCCTAATTCCCGTAAAGACATATCCATGTTATCAAATAATATCTCTTGAATATAGCGGGTCATCAAGGCCATTTTTTTATCGTTTTCTTTTTGTTCAAGCCGGTTAATCACCATACTGAGATGAAGCGTGATAAGATCAAAGCGGCCATCAAGCGTATCTTCTACGCCCCATTCTGAATAGAATTTAGCGGTGCGCGCCTGCTCTACAATCTTTGTAAAGAGGACATAGGCCGCATTCTTAATTTTTTTCTTTTGCGTAAAAACCATCATATTAAGACCATATTCCTATTATAGGCATTGACTAGCCGCATGACAGGTGCCATTTTGTGCTATATTTTTCGTTTGGTATCATGATGCCATCAAAACTGCAATTAAAAGTAATCAAATTCTATCATAAGCGGACATTTACACACTCATGAAAATTACCCTTAAAACAATCCTCATCGTAACCTTTCTTATGTTGACGCTGAGCGCTTGCACATCACGAAAATTTGTTAGAGGCTATATGGTTGATGAGGCCGTTATCAGTTCTATTAAACCGCAAGTCGATACCCATGATTCTGTAAAGGAAATGCTCGGCAGTCCCTCTTCCGTGGCGCCTTTTGATAATAATAGCTGGTATTATTATTCAAAAAAATCAGAAAGCCTGGCCTTTTTTAAGGAAAAAATCACAGACTTGAACATCATCGCCGTTCGGTTTGATACTGATGGTTATGTCACAAGCCTTGATCGCTATACCCTTAATGACAAAAAAGATGTCACGCCCGTCGGCGAAACCACACCGACCAACGGCCGGGAGTTGAGCTTTATACAAGAATTATTTGGTAATATTGGTCGTTTTGGTGCTGGTGGCCCATCGAATGTCCAGCCTGGAAACTAAAATTTAAAGAAATAAAACCAATTTCTTAAAACAGCTCTTTAAACCAATTTTTAAAATTGCCTTGCCTGCACAATCATTACTCTTTTCACCATGGGGCCATGAACGATTTTGTTACTAATTTCTTTTAAAGTATCTTTGAGCTGTAGGTAATCTATGCTCTGGGGACTTCCGTCTTTCCCAATGGGAATATCACTATAATGTCGCAGCATGGCGTCGCGTATTTCAGGCAGATTATGGATAACAATCATTTTATGATCGTCACCCTCTACTTCCAAAGAAAAATCTATCATGACATTACCCAAAACCCGGTTTTTATAAATGATCGGAAGGGTAACGCCCTCTAATTTCGCGAAGGATAGTTTTTCTTTAGCCTCCTCAACAACAGGTTTTTCTTCAGGCGGTGCCGCCTCATGCTTATCCCCGCCGCTCAGCATCATAAAAGCGCCAAATCCGCCCCCGCCGCCCAAAAGTAAGCCAAGGAACAATCCAATGATAAGGAGCTTTTTACTGCCGCCTTTTTTCTCTCCGTCAGCCTTTTTCTCTTCCTCATCTGCCATGAATCTATCCTTAAATTACCTTTAAAAATGTCGATAGCCTTGTTCATCACGCCATAAATTTTGGCCGTCCTGATCTTGAATGACGATGTCTCGTTCTTGTGTCATGCGACCTATTCTGGTCAAAGCGAGGCCTAAATCCTGTGATAGCTTGTCTATTTCCTTTGCCCGATGACAAGGTGCGGTAAAAAGCAGTTCATAATCGTCACCGCCGTTCCATATAAGGCTTTTATAAGACGGGAACCTTTCTAAAGTCTTACTGGCGTCTAAAGAAAGGGGAATTAACGTTTCTTTTATTTCCGCGCCGAGGGTCGATAAATCACAAATATGACGTATATCTCCTGCTAAACCATCTGAAATATCCATAACCGACGAGGCAATAGACTTTAATTTCTGCCCTAGTTCCAACCTTGGTTTTGGCAAGTGGTAACGGTCAATCAAGACGTTATTTCGCGGCGTAATATCACCGGTCAAGCATTTAAGACCAAGGGCGCTATCACCTAATGTTCCAGAAACATAGATATCATCCCCCAGCCTAGCTCCTGAGCGAAGCAGCGCCGAAGTATGGTCAACAGTACCAATAGCCGTAATGGATATAGTCAGCGGCCCCGTGGTTGATACCGTATCACCGCCAAATAATGACCAGGAAAATTCATCTTGATCTTTTTTTAATCCTCTGGAAAAATGAGACACCCATTCGGGACGATTAGCCATATCTTTCGGCAAGGCCAAGGCCAAGAGATAACCCAATGGCGCTGCCCCCATCGCCGCCAAGTCGGAAAGATTGACCCTCATGGCCTTACGGGCGATAAGATCGGCGGGATCATCAGGAAAAAAATGTATGCCGGCAACTAAAGCATCTTTGGTAAAAACAAGATCTTTACCTATTGACGGTGATAGCACGGCCCCATCATCCCGCAGGTCGAGGGCTGGCCCTCCCTCTGCTGTCAGAGGGGCAAAGAATTGAGAAATAAGGTCAAATTCTCCTGCACTCAGCTTATCTCTCCTAATAAGTGACTAATCACGAATTTTTTTAGACAGTTTATCCAGAACGCCATTGATGAAACCGGGTTTTTTATCATCAAAAAACGCTTTGGCTACTTCGACATATTCATTGATAATTACGGAGGTTGGCACGTCAATGCGTGCCATCAGTTCATATGTCCCTGCTTGCAATATACCCCGCGCGACCGGCTCAATTCTATCCAAGGTCCAATCATCTGACAAGGCACTCGATATATAATCATCTATTTCCGCACGCTGGCTTTCAACGCCTTTGACAAGGTCAGCAAAAAAGACGTTATCCGCCTCTTTATAATGATCATCTTCAATGATTTCGCCCAAACGATGATCAAGAAATTCCTCAACCACAATATCTGCAATATCAGCATTAATTTCCATCTGGTAAAGGGCCTGAACGGCCCCAAGCCTTGACGCACTTCTGGCCCCACTTTGTTTTTTTATCGGCGCCTTAGTCTTTTTCGTCATTATGCGATCAATCCAAATTTTTGTTTCAGTTCGATCATTCTAAGCGCCGTTTCGGCGACATAGCCGCCCTTATTTCCCTTGTCAACGGATGCGCGAGCCCATGCTTGATCTTGATTCTCCACGGTCAATACACCGTAACCTATGGCAAGTCTATCCTTGATTGCCAATTCCTGTAGTCCGCGCGCGCTTTCCCCGCAAACATAATCATAATGGGATGTTTCGCCGCGAATAACGCAGCCTAAAGCGATATAGCCATCATAATGTGTGCGTTCGCCTTCGCTTGCATCCGCCGCAAAACGAACTGCCGCAGGAATCTCAAAGGCCCCTGGTACGCTTACCCGTTCATAAGTGGCCCCCGCCTTGTCAAGGACATCAATCGCCCCGCGTAATAATTCACCAGTTATATCTTCATAATATGGTGAGTCGACAATGAGTATATGTGTAGGATTAGACATGGTTTTTTCTACTTTATTTACGGATAAGGCCAACATCTATGGAACGATCAAACTTTCTATGTTCGACAATATTCAATCCATATCCTTCAATACCTACCACATGCTGTTCTGTATTTGTTAATATTATCAAGTCTTTAACGCCTAGATCAATCAAAATTTGCGCCCCAATGCCATAATTTCTAAGGAAGGTTTCAGAAGATATATTCTTCTTTCCTTCACGGCGCGCAATTTGGTCGGATACAATTGTTTGAGAAGACTCGCGAAGATAGACAATGATACCACATTCTGCCTCGCCTATTTCCGCCATCGCGCGGTGCAACTGTGCGCGGCGATCTGATTTCACACTGAGCAAGTCATCAAAAAGATTGAAGGGATGCATCCGAACGAGAACGGGGACGTCTTTTTTGGGATTTCCTTTAACCAGTGCAAAATGCTGCGTATTATCATCCTTAACTTCATAGACCCGAAGCTTAAATTCGCCGCCATATTCGGACTCAATCACGGTTTCCTGCACGCAGCCAACAAGATTATCCATCTTACGACGGTAGGCAATCAAATCGGCAATGGTTGCGACTTTTAATCCATGAGTCTTGGCGAACTCAACAAGGTCGGGCAAACGGGCCATGGTGCCATCGTCATTCATAATTTCACAAATAACGCCTGCTGGGGTAAGCCCTGCTAATCGGGCGATATCTACGGCAGCCTCAGTATGTCCCGCCCTAACCAATACGCCGCCGTCCCGTGCCACAATGGGGAACACATGCCCAGGGGATACAATATCATCTGCGCCCATATCCGAATTTACCGCAACCGCAATAGTATGCGCCCGATCAGCCGCAGAAATGCCCGTGGTAATACCTTCTTTTGCCTCGATTGAAACCGTAAAAGCCGTATTATTTCGTGCCCGGTTATTGAGGCTCATGGGAGGCAGGCCTAAAATATCGGCTCTTTTTTTATCAACGGTCAAACATATAAGCCCACGGCCATATTTTGCCATAAAGTTTACTGCGTCTGGTGTTGCCATTTGGGCTGGGATAATTAAGTCCCCTTCATTTTCACGGTCTTCATCATCCACCAGAATAAACATCCGGCCATTTTTGGCGTCTTCTAAAACATCTTCGATCGGGGATAAAAAGCTATGGGGCATATTATTTTCTTCTTAATTAGTTTTATTCATTCATTCATTCTGGCAACATATCGTGCCAAAACGTCAATTTCTAGGTTAACTTCGTCCCCTAATTTTACATCAGAAAAAGTTGTTTTTTCCTGTGTATGCGGAATAATATTAATCCCAAAGATTGTTTGTTTTTGGTCAATATCTTTGACTTCATTTACCGTCAGGGAGACACCATTAATGGTGACCGACCCCTTTTCCGCAATATATTTTGATAGGTTCATCGGCACCGAGAAAGATATTCTGAGGCTATCTCCTTCTGGCTCTATCGACAATATCTCACCAACGCCGTCCACATGTCCCGTCACAATGTGACCACCAAGCTCATCACCAACTTTTAAGGCTCTTTCAAGGTTCACGCGGGTGTTTTTAGACCAAGATCCAATATTGGTGCAGGATAATGTTTCCGCCGAGGCATCAACGGCAAACCAGTCATCACCTTTGTCTACAACCGTAAGGCAAACGCCAGAACAGGCAATTGAGGCACCTATATCAATGGTATCCGTATCAAAATTTGTTTTCAAAATGATGCGGGTATCACCTTGATGGGTTAGGGATTTTATGGAACCAACATCCGTAATAATTCCGGTAAACATTATTTAATGACCTATCTTAAATTCTTGCCAAATATCTTGTCCTGTTTTTCCTGTTCGCACCAAGGAAAAATCAACCATTTCACTTATTTTATCCAATCCGATAGACTGAAAGGCAGGAAGACCGTCAGCGCCAATGATACCAGACGATTGGAACCAATATAGTCGGTCTATCAGACTTGCCCGCATCAAGGAAGCATTAACTTGGGCCCCGCCTTCCGATAAAAGGCGCGTAATACCTTTCTGTCCTAGAATTTTCATCATCTTATTAAAATCAACACGACCTTCGTTATTTTTATCACATTGTATAACGTCAACGCCGAGCCTTTTCAATTTTTCAGCTTTCTGACCCTCAGATTGAGTCGTCATAATCCATGTTGGAATTTTCCGCGCCGTCGTAACTAACTTGGACTTCTCTGGAATTTTCAACTGACTATCGATGACAATCCTCACAGGGGAGCGATCTTCTAGTCCTGAAATCCGGCAATCTAGGGAAGGGTCATCGGCAATAACCGTTCCGATCCCAACCATAATGGCATCATGTTCTGCCCTAAGAAGATGCCCCCTTCGCCGAGAGTCATCCCCTGTAATCCATTTACTGTCACCAGAGGCTGTCGCGATCCGACCGTCAAGAGAGGTGGCAATTTTTACTGTTACCAAAGGTCCCTTCTGGGCACATACTTTAAAGAAACCCTGATTTATTTTCGCGGCTTCATCCCGGCCAATACCTAAATCAACCTGAATATTTGCTTGCTGAAGAAGGGCTATTCCCTTTCCCGCAACGCGGTCATCTGGATCACCAATGGCCACCACAACTCTGGCAACTTTGGCTTTTACAAGCGCGTCTGCGCAAGGCGGCGTTTGTCCGTGGTGGGCGCAGGGTTCTAGGGTTACATAAGCGGTGCTGCCCGCTGCGGCACTCCCCGCTTGTGCCAGTGCCACTGTTTCCGCATGGGGCCGTCCGCCCATACCTGTATGTCCCCGGCCAATGACATGGCCTGCGGGATCAACAATAACGCAGCCAACAGAAGGATTTGGCCATGTTACCCCACTTACCCGGCGCGCAAGCCCGAGGGCCATTTCCATATAATCGCTATCCGTTGTCACGTTGTTATCCTGACTTATTCTTGAGGGTCAGAAATCTGCTCGACAAATTTCTCAAAATCCTTGGCTTCTCTAAAATCCTTATAGACCGAGGCATAGCGAACGTAAGCCACCGTATCCATGTTTTCCAGCGCCTTCATAATCAGCTTACCGACCTGTTCGGTTTGTATTTCCGATTCGCCAAGACTTTCAAGCTGCCGCACAATGCCATTGATCAGCAGCTCAATTTTAGCTTCTTCGATGGGCCGCTTGCGTAAGGCAAGATTGACGGAGCGGGCCAATTTCTCCCGCTCAAAAGGAACTTTTTTGCCGTTTTTCTTGGCAACCGTTAATTCCCTTAACTGCACCCGTTCAAAGGTCGTAAAACGTGCGCCGCACCCGTTACAGGAGCGACGCCGCCGAATGGCCGCGTTATCTTCCGTGGGTCGGCTGTCTTTAACCTGCGTATCATCATTTCCGCAAAATGGGCAGCGCATAGGCCTGTTCCTTTATTATTTTAGTAAATCGGAAAATCCCGGCATAAGGAAATAACTTTTTTCCTGACTGAGGCTTCTGCCGCGCTATTATCATCCGGGTTCGCCTGAAGGCCTTTTAATATTTCAATGATAAAATCACCGATCATTTCAAATTCCTTAACGCCAAAACCACGCGTCGTCCCCGCCGGTGATCCAAGGCGAATACCAGACGTCACCATAGGTTTTTCAGGATCAAAAGGAATTCCGTTTTTATTACAGGTAATATTGGCCCGCCCCAGAGTATTATCCGCATCCCGGCCCGTCAGGCCGAGCGGGCGCAGGTCAACCAACATCAAATGTGTATCGGTACCGCCAGAAACAATGTCACAACCGCCATCGGCAAGGGACGCGGCCAGAACCCGGGCGTTTTCAACAACATTATGGGCATATTCCTTAAAGTCAGGCTTCAAGGCCTCGCCAAAAGCCACGGCCTTTGCCGCAATAACATGCATCAAAGGCCCGCCCTGCAATCCGGGAAAAACCGCAGAATTGAATTTCTTCCCCAAATCAAGATCATTGGTCAAAATCATACCGCCCCGTGGCCCCCGCAATGTTTTATGGGTCGTCGTCGTAACCACATGGGCATGTTCCAAGGGGTTTGGATGGACGCCGCCGGCAACGAGGCCAGCGAAATGTGCCATATCTACCCAAAAATAGGCCCCAACACGATCGGCAATCTCTCTAAAGCGTTTAAAGTCAATAATACGCGGATAGGCGGAGCCGCCTGCAATGATAATTTTTGGCTTATGTTCCTGGGCCAATCGTTCTACCTCTTCGAAATCGACCATCGCGTCAACGGGGCTTACGCCATATTGTACCGCGTTAAACCATTTGCCTGATTGGGCCGGCGGCGCGCCGTGGGTTAAATGGCCGCCCGCCGCCAAAGACATGCCAAGTATGGTATCACCGGGCTGAAGCAAGGCCAAATTGACCGCCCCATTCGCCTGCGCGCCAGAATGTGGTTGGACATTGACATAGGCCGCATTAAAGAGTTTTTTTGCCCGTTCAATGGCGAGAGTTTCCGCCATATCAACAAATTCACAGCCCCCATAATAACGGCGCCCTGGGTAGCCTTCGGCATATTTATTGGTCAGGACAGAGCCTTGGGCTTCTAAAACCGCCCGGCTCACAATATTTTCAGAAGCAATAAGTTCAATATGTTCCTGTTGACGCCCCTGCTCAAGCGTAATGCTCTTCAACAGCTCAGGATCAGTTTCACGTAAGGGCGCGTTAAAAAAACGTTTCATATCTGTGGATGATGTCATATTAAATAAATCCTAAATCACTATATCTACTGGTAAAATATTTATGGTAAAAAAATTAAGACATTTTGTCGATACGACGTTGATGTCTTCCCCCATCAAAATCTGTATTTAAAAAAGCCTTCAAACAATCTATGGCCACGTCTGGCCCGATGACCCTGCCGCCCATAACCAGGACATTCGCATCATTATGTTGGCGGCTAAGCTCGGCTGTTAATCTGTCATGGACAAGGGCAGCTCTGACATGACGGTACCGATTAGCGGCCATGCTGATCCCAATGCCAGACCCACAGAGCAAGATTCCGCGCGGCGCCCTATTTTCCTTGATCGCAGAAGCAAGGGCGGCGGCATAATCTGGATAATCAACCGACTCAGATCCCGCGCTGCCGAGGTCTAATACCTCAAAACCCTGATCAAGCAGATATGCCTTGAGAATGACTTTAAGATCGTATCCCCCATGATCAGAGGCTAATGCTATGATTTTATTGGACAATATAGTTTTTCTCTTCAAAAATTTTCATGAGTCTGTAAAAAATTTATCTTTCAGAGTTTAATATCACAAGGATACAAATTTTCCAAACCAAGATATGCCAAACCAAGATATGATGGAAAATATTATTTATTGCGCTATATAGTTGGAGAATTTTAAAGCCTTTCGGACTTTTCCTTGGACAAGACATATCTCAGCTTGTTAACGGCGGTTCTTGATAAATAATCACGTGTGGCATTGGCGGGGCCAACGATGGAAACCTCCCTGCCGGTCGCGGTATCAATGGCGGATACCTTTACCGATACCCCCATTTGAATGAATTCGACAAGAACCTCACTTGACTCCGCACTCATCCGCTCATTCCTTTTAAGAATCACCCTTTCAGGCCGCCTTGGCAAATCTTTTTACATCTAGTTTCGCCCATACCGCCTTTAAAGATTCCACGAGATGATCAATCATCTCATCCGTATGCAAGGGGCTAGGCGTAAAGCGCAGCCGTTCCGTTCCGCGCGGAACCGTTGGATAATTAATGGGCTGCACATAAATATTATAATCGTTAAGCAAAATATCAGAGGCTTGTTTACATATGACAGGATTACCCACAAGCACCGGCACAATGTGACTTAAAGAGGGAATGACCGGCAAATTAGCCACGCGCATTTTTTCTTTTAGAAGCGCGGCACGTTGCTGATGAACCTCGCGCTCCAACTGACTTTCTTTCAAATGACGAACGCTTGCCAGCGCCCCTGCCGTAATAACAGGAGACAAAGATGTGGTAAAAATAAAGCCCGGCGCATAACTGCGAATGGCATCGACAATGACAGCACTTGAGGTGATATAGCCGCCCATCAAACCGAAAGCCTTGCCTAAGGTACCCTCAATAACGGTAAGCCGGTCCATGAGGCCTTCTTGCTCTGCAATGCCACCGCCGCGCTTACCGTACATACCAACCGCATGAACTTCATCAAGATAGGTCAGGGCGTTATATTTATCAGCCAAGTCACAAAATTCTTTGATCGGCGCAAAATCACCATCCATAGAATAGACTGATTCGAATGCAATCAACTTAGGCACATCAGGATCACTCGCCTTCAAAAGACTTTCTAAATGTTCAACATCATTATGGCGAAAAATATGTTTTTTGCAGCCACTATGACGGATACCTTCAATCATGGAGGCATGATTAAGCTCATCAGAGAAAACGACGCAGTTCGGCATCAATTTAGCCAGCGTGCTTAAAGTCGCATCATTTGAGATATAACCAGATGTAAAAAGCAGGCCAGCTTCTTTATTATGAAGGTCCGCCAATTCTTGCTCTAAAAGTACGTGACTGTGGTTGGTTCCGCTGATATTACGCGTACCGCCAGCACCAGCGCCGGTATTTTTCAATGAATCTTCCATTGCGCGAATAACTTTAGGATGTTGTCCCATGCCAAGATAATCATTACTGCACCAGACTGTTATATCTTTAACGCCATCTTCTGCATGCCAAACCGCCTGTGGGAAACGTCCTCTCTGGCGGACAATGTCTGTGAAAACCCGGTAGCGACCTTCTTCCTTGACTGTTTTTATAGCATCAGAAAATATCTGATTATAATCCATTGCATGACCTAACATAGAATATATTAATATTTGCGCGTCTGAACGCTAAATACCGAAACAAAAAAATACATTCTTGAATCTGGAATACGATTTATCATATTACCATGACAAAACGCAATGTTAAATATTTAATGCTCTCTTAGCCGTAATTTTATGCATACAAATAAAATATACGCTGATAGGAAGTCAACAGTCAATCGTTGAAGCCTTAAAAGGATTGGAATCTTAATTGGTCAGTCCAGAAACTTTCTAATTTACGTAAAGAATTACGCAGCTCAGAAACATCGCCATCTTCGAAAACTTTCTTATCTTTCGCCATTTCAAGATTTTCATCAAACAAATCGCCGACGATATCACAAACGCCTTTGCCTTTATCGCTCAACCAGATACGCAATGCCCGCTTGTCATGCTCTGCGCGTTCCTGATTTATATATCCTGATTCAACGAGTTTCTTAAGGTTATAAGAGACGTTTGACCCTAAGTAATGCCCCCGATTGCGAAGATCACCAGCCGTCATTTCATTATCGCCGATATTATAGAGCAATAAGGCTTGAACGCTGTTTACATCACTCATACCGACGCTATCTAAACGATTTTTAACAATATCGAGCATCCGTCTATGGAGTCTCTCGATCAAGCGGAGACATTCCAAAAAATTTAACTTCGACCTTGCTTCTGGTGTCTCATGTCCACCAATCAGACTACTGCTATGACTTGCCGTTGACATTATTTTTATCCCTGCACTGTTGTTATTCACTATATTTGAACGACATAATAATAGTATAACAACTCCTAACAAGTTCTTAACCAATGCTAACATGCTATGACGCGGGCCAAAATTATTAAAAAAATAGGGTTAGTAAGGAATAAATTAAGGTTATAAAAATTATGAGCAATAAGACAGCATCGAGCTTTTACCCCTTTCACCGACCAAGAAGAAACCGTAAAAGCGATTGGTCACGCAGGCTGGTTCGTGAAAATGGACTATCCGTAGATGATTTAATTTGGCCGGTTTTTGTGACTGAAGGCGAAAGGCAAGAAACGGAGATTTCTGCCATGCCCGGCGCTTTTCGGCGTTCCATAGATATGTTGCTTCCTGAGATAGAAAAAGCCGCAAAGCTTGGCATCCCGGCCATTGCTCTTTTCCCCCAGACATCTCCTGACCTTAAAACCGACGATGGCAGGGAAGCCATTAACCCAAACAACCTGATCTGCCGTACGACACGGGCCATAAAAGACGCCGTACCTGAAATTGGCGTCATCTGTGATGTGGCCCTTGATCCCTATACCAGCCATGGGCAAGACGGCATCCTTGTTGACGGCTATGTGGCAAATGACGCGACCCTTGATATCCTTGTACAGCAGTCTCTCGTTCAAACAGACGCCGGTTGCGATATCCTGGCACCGTCAGACATGATGGATGGCCGTATTGGTGCCATCAGAGAAGCCCTGGAAGAAAATAATCACCCAAACACACAAATCATGGCCTATGCCGCCAAATATGCCTCCGCCTTCTATGGCCCTTTTAGGGAGGCTGTAGGGTCTGATAATAATATAAAATCTGGCGGCAAGGATAGCTATCAGATGGATTCCGGCAATAGCAATGAAGCCTTAAGAGAAGTTATGCTAGACATCGAAGAAGGCGCGGACATGATTATCATAAAACCTGGCATGCCCTACCTTGACATCCTACAGCGCGTGACGTCCGAATTTTCTTTTCCCACCTTCGCCTATCAAGTGAGCGGGGAATACGCCATGCTCCATGCCGCCGCCCAAAATGGCTGGCTTGACCTTGATCGCGTTATGATGGAAAGTTTATTGGCCTTTAAGCGGGCCGGCGCAAGGGGAATACTCACCTATTTCGCCCCCAAAGTTGCCGCTATTTTACAGGATTAAATGTTATTTTAACAGGTCTGGGTCTAATTCATTCAAAGCGTCATCTAGTTCGTAAAAACTTGGTTGCATATGACCTGGTACCGTTTTGCGTCCAATTTCGGCGGAAATCTGCGGGGCATTCCCGTGCAAATGAGAGACAATAATATCTTTGATCACATTAAAGAAGTGACTTTCTTCATCAATAACCTGTTGTAGTTTTCCGGCAATGGGACTGGCAATAGTATAAGAAATCAGAATTCCCAGGAAAGTCCCCACAAGCGCCCCGCCGATCATCTCCCCCAGTATTTCAACGGGCTGATCAATACTTGTCATCGTCTTCACAATACCCAAAACAGCCGCCACAATCCCAAGGGCGGGAAAAGCTTCCCCAACAACACTGAGCGCATGGGCGGCTTCCCCTTCTTCGTGATGATGTTTTTCCAGATCTTTGAGCAGCACATCTTCAACCTGATTAGGATCATCAAAATTCATGGTGGTCATCCGCAAATAATCACAGATAAATTCAACCACATGATGATCACTGCTCACCCGTTCAAAATTACTAAAAATTTTACTTTCGTGGGTATTTTCGATGTGTGCTTCCAAGGCAATCACACCTTTTGTTTTAATGAGTTTCGTTAATAAATACATCAGGCACAGCAAATCCATATAATCTTGTGATTTCCATTTTGGGCCCTTAAAAGCATGCCCTAGTCCCTTCATGCCCTTTTTGGCTATCCCCCCCATATTGCTCACCATATAGGATCCCGCAGCCGCACCGCCAATGACCATGCCTTCCAGCGGCAGCGCATGCAAAACGATGTCCATTTTACCGCCGCCAATGATGAAACCGCCAAAAACCATCCCCATCGTGACGATAATACCAACAATTATAAGCATATTAATTCAAGCCTCATTTGCCTTAAAAGAATGTTCGGGCGCTGATTATATTAACCCTACCTAGGACAGTTATAGAATGAAGGGTGTTAAAAAAGTCTTATTAATTGAATATATTGAATTAAATTCCTTGTTTTGCAAGCATATCATCCGGCCCAAGCCCAAACCAGAAAAAGGGGATTTTCTGATTATCTATCGTATACCAGCTTCTCTCTTTACGCCGTCCCTACGGTATTATATTTTTTGTACTTAAAATTGTCTTGGACTTTATACCCTATAACCAATATATGAATATTCAGCATAATACACAGACACCTTATAGTCGGATTTCAACATGAGCAAGAGCAGACATTCCGTAACTTTTGAAGATATACAAAATGCCGCCAAGGCCTTAAAGGGGGCTATTGTGGCCACCCCCTTGAATAAGTCCATTACGCTGTCAAAACTTACCGGCGCGGAGGTTTACCTGAAATTCGAGAATCTTCAATTCACGGCCTCCTTCAAAGAACGCGGCGCCCTAAATAAATTGATCAACCTGAGCGCGGCACAAAAGAAAAAAGGCGTCATAGCCGCTTCTGCGGGCAACCATGCCCAGGGCGTGGCCTATCACGGCAATCGGCTTGATATTCCAACCACCATTGTTATGCCCATCAACACACCATTTGTGAAGGTAAGTCAAACAAAAGACCATGGCGCCCATGTTGTGCTTTTTGGGGATCGCTTTGACGATACCGCAAAGCAGGCGGATAAACTTGCCATAGAACAGGCCCTCACGCTCGTACATCCCTTTGATGATGATTTCGTCATTGCGGGGCAAGGCACGATAGGCCTTGAAATATTGGAAGCCTGTCCTGATATTGACATAATTTTGGTGCCAGTTGGCGGCGGCGGGCTTATTTCAGGCATTGCCATTGCCGCAAAACAGATCAATCCAGATATTAAAATAATTGGCGTGCAGGCGGAACGGTTTCCCTCCCTATATCGCGCCGTTCATAATGAAGATTATATGGCCAAAGGATCCACCCTTGCCGAAGGGATCGCCGTTAAAAATATTGGCGAAAAAACCTATAAAATTTGCAAAGATCTCGTCGATGATATTTTGCTTGTAAGCGAAGATTCTCTTGAAAAAGCTGTATGTATGCTGATGACCATTGAAAAAACCGTGCCTGAAGGGGCCGGGGCTGCGCCCCTTGCGGCACTGAATAGTTACCCGGATATCTTCAAGGGTAAAAAAGTTGCCATGATAGTCAGCGGCGGTAATATTGATCCCCGCCTGCTTGCCTCCCTTCTGATGCGGGGTTTGGTCCGTGAAGGACGCATCACGCGCCTGCGTATTGAATTGCTCGATGTGCCCGGCGCCCTAGCCCAAATCGCCGGTATCATAGGAGATTTAGGCGGAAATATCATCGATGTGTCACATCATCGGCTCTTTACCGAGCTGCCTGCTAAAGAAACCTATTCCAATGTCACCCTGGAAACCCGTGACAAAGAAAATCTGGAAGATATACTGAAAGGGCTTCGTAAGGCGGGCTTTACGGTTCACACAAACCGCGCCTCAGATTTATAGAAAAATAGTAATAACATTTTTTTAACCTTAAGGGCCCATTATCCTTTGTAAATAAAATCTATTCATAATGGTGGTATAACATGGCGGATGATGCACGGCCGATAATCATAAAAAGAATTAAAAAGGTCTCTGGCGGCGCCCATGGCGGCGCATGGAAAGTGGCCTATGCTGACTTTGTGACGGCTATGATGGCCTTTTTTCTGCTGTTATGGCTTTTGAATTCCACGTCAAAAGAACAAAAAGAGGGCTTGGCAGATTATTTCACGCCGACGACCGCCTCGACGAATTCCGAATCTGGCTCTGGCGGAATTTTAGGGGGCGTGTCCCTTAATTCTGATGGCGCGCAAGATAGCGCCGTCACCGTATCAATCCCCGCCACCACTGAAGCAAAGTCAACGACTGACGACAACGAAGATAAAAAATCCAAAGAAGACGAAATAGCTCAAATGATTGCCAAGAAGGAGCAGGATTATTTCGAAAAAATGTCTGATGACCTCAAGTCAGCAATTCAAGACAGCCCAGAACTTGCAAAATTACAAGACCAGCTTATGATTGATATTACAGATGACGGCATGCGAATTCAAATTGTAGACAAAGATCAACGGGCCCTTTTCAAACCGGGTACTGCAGAACTCTATGACTATGCAAAAAAAATGATTCAAAAAATCGCCGCTGTCGTAGTCAAAATGCCTAACCGCATATCTATTACGGGGCATACTGATGCCACCCCTTTTACCAAAAAACAAAATTATTCCAATTGGGAATTAAGTTCAGACCGGGCCAATGCCGCCCGCCGCGTCCTGAATGATTCTGGCGTTACTTTAAACAGAATAGCGGAAGTCCTGGGCAAGGCCGCCACAGAACCCCTGATCCCCGACAGCCCCCTTCGTGCCGAAAATAGGCGGATTACAATCTTACTTCTCAGAGAATCGCCGAGCTTGCCAGCCAATTTCATGTAAGAGATCATACCCAAAGGCTTTTTTCAGCGACATATCCATTGTGCCTTGCTATGATGTTATAACGAATAAAATACAGGTGCGTCGTGTATTTTAAATCAACCTATCATTGGGAAAAATTTTATATGGAGCTGCTGCAATCTTCCCCCCAAATGTGGGCTACTTTTGCGATCATTTTTGTGGCCATTATATTTTATGCACGGGATCGGGTCTCTATGGAGGTGACATCCCTTGGCACCATCTCTGTTCTCCTCATTCTCTTCCATTTCATGCCTGTCTATAATGAGAATGGGGACATTATTATTGATCTTAAAATCCTGCTGGCTGGTTTTGCTGATCCCGCCCTGATTACGATTTTGGCCTTACTGGTTATCGGACAAGGTATGGTACAAACAGGGGCGCTGGAAACCCCCGCGCAAATGCTCGTCAAACATGGCTTTGCATTTCCACGTCTGGTTATATTACTCTGCCTTGTCACCGTCATGGTGATAAGTGCGCTTTTAAATAATACGCCTGTGGTGGTGATTTTTATTCCTATCATGATTACCTTCATGGATAAAATGGATAGATCCCCAGGACTTGTTCTGATGCCGCTGAGCTTTGTGGCGATCCTGGGCGGCATGACCACCTTAATCGGCTCGAGCACCAACCTTCTTGTCGCGGGAACCTACAAAAGGCATACGAGTATAGATATTTCCTTTTTCGATTTTTCAATACCGGGCTTGTTTCTGGCTAGTCTTGGACTGCTTTATATCATTTTCATTGCCCCCATGTTTCTGCCCAAAAATCTTTCCCCAACAAATGGGAAATCTCAGGCCATCACCGGAAAACAATTCATCGTGCAGCTTGACCTCATGCTCGGCAATTCCCTGATCGGCAAAAAATCCATTGCGGGCATGTTTCCCGACTTATCACGTATGACCGTCCGCATCGTGCAAAGAGGACATAAAAATTTCCTGCCGCCCTTTGACGATATTACATTTCAAGAGGGCGATTGCATTATTTTAGCCACAACGCGGGCGATATTAACCCAAAAATTTGCCCAAGACCCGGATTTCTTAAAAGGTATTCTCACGATCCCTAATGCCGAAGACGCAGACGGCGAGACAAAGCCCGATATATCATCCGACGTGTCAAGGGGACAGAAAATAGCAGAAGTCATTGTTGCACCTGCCTCACGCCTTGATGGCCGCACCTTGGAACAAGTCGGCTATCACCTTCAGGGGGGGGGGAAAGTGCTGGGAATACAACGCAGATCCCGCATGATACGGTCGTCGATGAATGATATAAGGCTGGAAGCCGGTGATATTTTGCTGGTGGTGGGAACCTCGGCACAAATCAACGCCCTTCGCATGAACCGCGATGTCTTGCTTATGGAATGGTCGACGCGCGAAGTCCCTATTCGGTCTGACAGTTGGAAGGCGTTGGGGATATTCACTGGCGTCGTGACCTTTGCGGCAACAGGCTTAATACCAATCCCCGTAACGGCAACATGCGGTGCATTTTTAATGGTTGCCCTTGGTTGCCTTAACATAAGACAAGCAAGCAGAGCCGTGGATCGCCGTATATTCCTCCTTATCGGTGCGGCCCTTGCCATGGGGGCCGCCCTGCAAGCCACCGGCGGGGCGCTATATCTTGCTGAGATGCTCATTCATCTCCTCAAAGGATCCTCTGTCGCGGTAACGCTTTCGGCTTTCTTTTTATTAATTGCCGTCCTGACAAATATGTTAAGCAATAACGCAACAGCCGTTCTTTTTACCCCAATTGCCATCAATATTGCAAATAACCTGGGGGTCGATCCCATGGTTTTTATTACCACAGTAATTTTTGCCGCCAATTGCTCCTTTGCCACGCCAATGGGTTATCAAACAAATCTTTTGGTCATGGGGCCAGGAAATTATAAATTCAAGGACTTTATGAAGGTTGGCGTGCCCTTGATTCTCCTATTGTGGTTAGGTTATTCTTTTTTCGCGCCTTGGTATTACGGACTTTAATAAGATAAATAATTTCAAGGTTTATTTACTTTTAATTACTATCATGCAGACTGCTTATAACGATCTCTACAGAAAGGCGAATGAATGACCAACCAAGCGTCACAATTTCCCCGGTTTTATGTTACCGCACCAAGTATTTGTCCCTATCTTGACGGAAAAATGGAACGAAAGGTTTTTACGGATCTCAATGACGTCAATCCTATAGGGCTGCATGAAGCCATGGCCAAAATTGGATTTCGACGTAGTCAGGACATCGCCTACCGCCCAAGCTGTGATAACTGTACAGAATGTAAGTCTGTCCGAATCCCCGTCTTTAACTTTTTACCGAACCGAACGCAGCGCCGCCTGATTAATCTTAATGCTGATCTCATTATGGAAAAGCTCCCTAATATTGCTTTGCATGAACATTATGACCTGTTACATAAATATCTTACCAAGCGGCACGCTACGGGCGGCATGACCGATATGACCTTTGATGAATATGTCAGCATGGTTGAATGTAGCCCTGTTAACACCTGCCTTATTGAATATAGACTGCCGCCCACCGGTGATCAAAAAGGGGATCTTATCGCCGTAACATTGACCGACATAATGGATGACAGCCTGTCTATGGTCTATAGTTTCTTTGACGTGAGGGATATGTTCAAGAAAAGAAGCCTCGGCACCTATATCATTTTGGATCATATTGCCCGTGCGCTGCATTCTCATATGAGCTATGTATATTTAGGATATTGGGTCAAAAACAGCCCTAAAATGTCCTATAAAACAAACTTCCGCCCTCTAGAAGTACTCGAACCCTCCGGCTGGTTCGTAAAAAACCATAAATAGGTCTGATATATTCCCTGCTGTAGTATTGTCTTTATAGCCATTATACTTATACTCATAAGGAAATAGGGCAAAAAAACACTATAGGAAAATCTTATATGAAACGTCGTCTCTTTCTTAAATCCACCGCTGGACTAAGCGTTGGCGCGGTATCCGCAACGGCTTTATCTGCGCCGGCTTACGCCACGGGAAAAAGAAAATTAAAGATGGTCACTACATGGCCTAAAAAATTCCCCGGCCTTGGCACCAATGCCGAAGATTTTGCAAGGGACATCGATAGGGCGACCGATGGCCGGATTCATATTAAAGTTTATGCGGGCAATGAGCTCGTTCCGCCCCTCGGTGCCTTTGATGCGGTGCGCGGCGGCAAAGCGGATATATATCACGGCGCGGAATATTATTGGCAAGGGAAACATCGGGCTTTTTCTTTCTTTACCGCCATTCCCTTTGGCCTAACGGCCATGGAACATAGCCAATGGCTTAATTTTGGCGGCGGGCAGAAATTATGGGATGACCTCTCGGCACGGTTTAATATTAAGGGCCTCGCCTGCTGTAATTCAGGGGTTCAAATGGGCGGCTGGTATAAAAAAGAAATTAACCATCTTGAGGATTTCAATGGCCTTAGAATCCGTATGCCGGGCCTGGGCGGGGAGGTTCTCAAACGTTTAGGAGCCACCCCTGTTACCAAAGCGGGAAGCGAAATATATCTCGCCCTAAGTCAGGGAAATATTGATGCGGCAGAATGGGTTGGCCCGTGGAATGACTTGGCCTTCGGCTTTCAGAATATTACTAAATTTTATTATACATCAGCCTTCCAAGAACCGGGAGCCTGTATTGCTGCAGGATTTAATCTTGACGTCTGGAATAGTATAAGCAAATCGGATCAGGCCATTATAGAGGCCATTGCCGGAAATAATTATCAAAAATCCCTCGCCGAGTTCAATGCCCACAATGCCACTTCTCTTAAAGTTCTTGTTGAAAAACATAACGTACAGCTTAAGACCTTTTCCGATGACATATTAGTTGCCCTGCAGCGTACTTCTGATGAGGTGATGCAGGATATTGCCCTGACAGATGACCTGACCAAGCGGATATATAACAGCTATATGGATACGCGCCGTAATGCGATGATATGGCGTAAAATAGGGGATGAGCCTTACTTAAGGTCACGGCGACTTTATGAAAATTTTGGTAAAAAAATCTAATGTCTGTGACAAAGATTTTAAAAAAAATAACCGATATTATCGACCAGATTAGCGAAAGGACAGGGACAATAGTCTCTTGGCTCACGCTTTTTCTGGTTCTGCTGCAATTCGTCATCGTCATTGGGCATTATATTTTTCACATCGGGGCCATATTCTTGCAGGAAAGCTTGCTCTATATGCATAGCATGATTTTCCTTGGGGCTTCCGCCTATTGTTTGCGCCATAATGGTCATGTCAGAGTGGATGTTTTTTATAGTCATTTTTCTGAAAAAGCCAAAGCCTGGGTTAACCTTCTGGGCTGTTTATTTTTTCTTCTTCCCGTCACCGTGCTTATCGGTTGGATGTCCTGGCCTTACGTCGCATCTTCTTGGGAAACCCTTGAAGGATCCGTTGAATCCAGTGGAATTCAGGCGGTTTATATATTGAAGAGCATGATCTTATTTTTTGCATCCACTTTATTTCTACAAGCCATATCTCTTCTGCTTCATTCTTGCCTAACTCTGTTGCATGTTGAACATATTTCCGAAGAAAAGCCGGAGATATTATAATGGAACTGAATATCATCCTCGATTTATTGATGTTCCTTAGCGTTATTATTCTCTTGATGAGCGGCTTTCCCGTTGCCTTCACCTTGGGCGGCACTGCGATCATATTCGTTGGCATTGGCATTTTTTTTGATGCCATAGACCGTGATTTTATCGGCTTGATACCAGAACGTATATTTGGCACCATGACCAACGATGTTTTGCTTGCGGTTCCCTTATTTATTTTTATGGGCGTTATGCTGGAAAGATCCCGTATCGCCGAAGACCTTCTGGAAAGCATGGCAAAATTGATGGGCCGCATCCCGGGCGGCCTGGGCATATCTGTGACCATCGTTGGCGCGCTTCTGGCCGCATCAACCGGTATTGTGGGAGCCACGGTTGTTACCATGGGATTGCTCAGTCTTCCCACCATGTTGAAAAAAGGTTATAGCCCGGCCCTTGCCTGCGGTTCAATCGCGGCATCCGGCACTTTGGGCCAAATTATACCGCCGTCCATTGTCTTGGTTCTGCTTGGAGATCAGCTGTCCTCTGCATGGCAAACCGCGCAGCTGGAAATGGGTAATTGGGCGCCAGAGCCGTTATCTGTTGGCGATTTATTTGCGGGCGCTCTTATTCCGGGATTTGTTCTGGTTCTTATGTATGTGTTATATCAGGTGGCGATTGCGATTTTTTTGCCCAAGTTATCCCCACCAGATCACAGCCAATCTTCAGAGTATGATGATCATATGACGACAGGTCAGTTAATGGCCGCCTTCCTACCGCCAATTTTTCTTATTATTTCCGTATTAGGCTCCATCATAAGCGGCATCGCCACACCGACGGAGGCAGCAGCTGTGGGGGCCGTTGGGGCAATTTTAATGGCGGGATATAAACTTAATTCTCATAAAGCCGGCCCTATTTTCGCCGCGTGCCTATCTCTGGTCGGACTTATTATCACCACCAATATGGTTGACCTCAGGGGGGGCGGCGAGACGACCAGCGCCGCCAATTATTTGGGTATTATAGGGGCAATTCTCCTGACAGGCCTCGTCATTTTTGGTGTGGGAACGGCGGTATATCGAACCTATAAGCAAAATATACTCCAACCGGTTATGCAATCGACCACACGTATCTGCGCGATGATCTTTATGATTTTAATCGGGGCGGCCATGTTCTCTTTAGTGTTTAAAGGGTTTGAAGGCGACGACTTCATCCATGATTTTTTAAGCAACTTACCGGGCGGAAAGCTGAGCGCCCTCGTCCTTGTAATGCTGGTGATGTTTGTCCTGGGGTTTTTTCTGGATTTCATCGAGATAACATTTGTTGTCGTCCCCATCGTGGCCCCTGTTTTGCTGATGATGGATATCAACCCCATTTGGCTCGGCATTATGATGGCCATGAACCTGCAAACAAGTTTCCTCACCCCGCCCTTTGGCTTTGCCCTATTTTACCTGCGCGGGGTTGCGCCGCCCTCAGTCACGACCATGCAAATATACAAAGGTGTCCTCCCCTTCGTTGTAATCCAAATTCTTATGCTTATACTGCTCTGGAATTTCCCCGCCATGACAACATGGTTACCAAACGTGTTATTTAGGTAACAAAATATCTTCATGAAGAATGGCCCAGCGTTCATGGTCACACCATTTACCATTTATTTCCAGGTATTTAGGGCTGAAGCCTTCTTTTCGAAAACCTAGTTTTTGCACTAACCTTAGGGAGGGGGTATTTTCTGGTTGGATATTAGCTTCAATTCGATTGAGGCCGAGGTCTTCAAAGGCGTATTTCAGCACAAGTCCCATGCCTTCGCTCATACGGCCCGTCCCGGAATAGGCTTCGCCGCCGTAATAGCCAAGACTGGCCATCCGCATAGACCCCAGCAGAATATTGTTGATATTAATCACGCCCACCAAGTTATGCGACTTTATATCAAAAACAAAACAGCCTTGGGTAACGCCCCGCTTAACGCGCCGTAAATAATACTCATAATAGTCTGGATCATGGGAATGATAAACCCACGGTTTGTGAAATTCCGTATTGCGGGCCAAGAAATTTTCATAGATTTTCTTTGTTTGCCGCGTAGGAGCCTCGATATAGGTACAGGGGCCAATTCGCAAGGGAGAACGGGGTGAAATGAATTTTATCATCGTCTCACCCCGTCATATCTTATGAAAATCGATTTGTTGTGGGAAACCCGTGGGGCGGCATACGGCCCACTGCGCCGCGCTTTCCGGCCCAAGTCGTCAGGTCGCTTTCACTACGCGTTTTGCCGCCTCTCATGGGCCAACTCAGGCCTTCTTGCGCCTTAAAGGATATAATATCGCCCATATGTGCGCCTTTATATTTCTGTAGAACAGCGCCGCGCCCTTTATTCATTTGGGGCATTTGATCCAGTGGGAAAACCAGCATTTTACGGTTCGTACCAATGATCGCCACGCTATCATGGCTGTCATCAATGATCGTGCAGACGACAATTTTATTTTTGCCGTCTTCCACCGTCATAACTTGCTTGCCGTTTCTTGTTCCCGCAATGACATTATCCGCATCCAGCATAAAGCCGCGCCCCGCGATAGACGCCAACATAAGCTTCTTGCCCGGTTGATGGACAAAAAGGGCAATAATTTCTTCCTCATTAGGCAAATCAATCATCAGGCGCACAGGCTCCCCATGGCCTCTCCCGCCCGGAAGTTTATCACAGCCGAGCGTGTAAAAGCGGCCATTGCTGGCGACCAAAATCACTTTATCAGTGGTATAGGCGGTAAAGCCGAATTTTTGACAATCCCCATCCTTATATTTAATTTTGTCATCAAGGGTCACATGGCCTTTCAAGGCCCGAATCCAGCCTTTTGCAGAACAGATCACTGTGATGGCTTCTTTCTCAATCATGGCCTCCACAGGCATAATATCAATGATGGGGGCATCGGAGAAGACCGTGCGGCGCGCGCCAAGCACTGTTTTCTGTCCAAACTTCTTGCGAATTTCTTTGACTTCTTCCGTAATTTTATCCCAGCGCAAATCTTCGCTCTCCAAAAGTTCCTGGAGGCCGGCCTTTTCCGCTTCAAGGGCGGCAAATTCCGTACGAAGCTCTATTTCTTCGAGCTTACGTAATGACCGCAGCCGCATATTCAATATGGCTTCCGCTTGCACATCCGTCAGCTTAAAGCTGGTCATCAAGCAGGGCTTAACCTCATCCTCATCGCGAATAATGCGAATGACCTCATCCAAATTAAGGTAAGCAATGAGATAACCGCCCAAAACGTCCAAACGGTGTTCAATCTTACCAAGCCGATAGTGAGAACGGCGTGTCAGGACAACTTGCCTGTGATCCAGAAAGGCCTGCAAAACGTCCCGGAGCGACATAACGCGCGGCAGTTTTCCGCCCTCAAGCACGTTCATATTAAGGGGGAATCTGGTTTCAAGATCCGTGATACGGTACAGACTTTCCATCAGGACTTCAGGCTCAACGCTGCGGGATTTAGGCTCCAGAACAATACGAATATCTTCACTGGATTCATCCATCACATCCGCCAATATGGGCAGTTTTTTCTGAAACATCAGATCGGCAATACGTTCAATCAATTTTGATTTCTGAACCTGATAAGGAATCTCAGTAACGACGATTTGATACATGCCGCGCCCGGTTTCTTCCACTTCCCATTTGGCGCGGAGCCTAAAACTTCCCCGGCCTGTTTCGTATGATTTTATAATGCTATTCCGTGATTCAACAATCGTACCGCCCGTGGGAAAGTCTGGCCCATTGATGAAGGTGACAATCTTGTCAATGGTCGCATTGGGGAACTTAATAAGATGCAACAAAGCATTGCAAATCTCCCCCACGTTATGAGGCGGAATATTCGTTGCCATACCAACCGCAATGCCACTAGACCCATTGGCCAGGAGATTGGGAAAATTGGCTGGCATGACAATAGGTTCTTCTTCTTCCCCGTCATATGTTTCGCGAAAATCAACCGCGTCCTGATCAAGCCCTTCCATGAGGGCCGTCGCCACGGCGGTCATGCGCGCTTCCGTATACCGCATGGCGGCGGCATTATCGCCGTCGATATTCCCAAAATTTCCCTGACCATCCACCAAGGGATAGCGAACGGCAAACTCCTGCGCCAAGCGCACCATGGCATCATAAACTGATTGATCACCATGAGGGTGATATTTACCAATGACATCCCCCACCACACGGGCGCATTTCTTAAACCCCGTTTCAGGGTTAAGTTTCAAATGACGCATGGCAAAAAGCAGCCGCCTGTGAACCGGTTTCAGCCCATCCCGCACGTCTGGCAAAGACCGAGACATGATGGTTGATAAGGCATAGGAAAGGTAACGATCCCCCAGCGTATCGCTGAGGGTCACGTCTTGTATGTTGTCTAACATTTTTATATTTTCATTCATGGGCTGACTATAGCAAAAAAAATCTTACGTACCACAATATATGATGGGAAAATATTTTTTTTTAATGTGGCGATATAAATTATCCGGCATAGTTATAAATAAGGCATTGTTATAAATAAAAATCGGGCCGCCGACGAGAAAAATAAGATAAGTGAGCCGTGACCCCACAAAACGGCCCTTGACGATTTTTAAGGCCCCTGTTTTATCCCCAAAGCATGAAACAGGCGTGCCAGAACGGTTGCCCAGAATAGTTACAAGACCAAATTACGGATTTCTTTACACGGCCTCTGTTACAACATGTTTCCCGCGAGAATTTTTAGCTAACATTTCGCCTTGTTTTTTATTCCCCATTACGTGACGGGCTTTTTCATAGGCTGGGTCTTGCCAGAAGATAAGGCAGCCATTACAGCCCCGGCCACAGCAGCCCTCAACGCCGAGGCGCGGGGTTTTGAATTTCCGCTCTTTATTGACCTCGCCGAGGCTCGCGACGAGGGCATCTCGTCTTTTTTCATAAAGCGTTTCTGACCCTTGGCCTTGCTCAATCTTGCTGGCCTCTTTATCGAATTTCAAGCGATCCCATTGATCCTTGGTCAAGGGGCGTTCTTTGCGAATGATGCTCATTTCAGGGTAAGCCTGCCGAAGCTGCGCCCCATCTTCCTGATCAAATAGGCTAAAGGGCAACCGTATGATGGGTTTTTGTCCTGCGTTCACCACTTGGGTAACATCGCCCGTGCGGGCATCAATAAACTCATAAATCCGTAAAAATAGGGTATCACGGCAAATGGGGGAAACAAATTCAAAAACATCCCCAGCCTCAATACGGTTTTTAACCTCAATAGTAAAAGCATCTTCCTCTATGCTATTGATAAGTCCGGCGAATTCCCATTCGGCAAGGGTTGAGGTATCTTCATAATTATGAGCATGGTTGGTCAAACGGCCCTCGTGAAAAGCCAGTGAATATCCTCGGCTTTGCACCCTATCCAATTCCGTCATATAGGTGTCCGCTGACCAGCCTTCGGGATCTGCGTACCAATCATCAATAGCCATGCGGTACGCACGGGCCACGAGCGCCACATAATATTGGCTCTTATTTCGGCCTTCAACTTTTAGGCTGTCTACACCGATCTTCAAATAGTCATCTAATTTCGGCATCAGGCAGAGATCTTTGGAATTGAGGATATAAGAGCCGCGCTCGTCTTCCTCGATGGGCATTAATTCCCCTTCCCGCACGCCTTCTTCAAGCAAAAATTCAAACATATCCTTGGTATGTTCGTTCAGCTCAAGCTCCTTAATGGTACCGTCTTTTAAGCGCATATGTACCTTGTAATTCCACCGGCAACTATTGGCGCAATTACCTTGGTTCGCGCCCCGCTCTGACATGAAATTACTGAGCAAGCATCGTCCGCTATAAGTCATGCACATGGCACCGTGAACAAAGGCCTCTAATTTTATATCTGGGCATTTTTCCCGAATTTCAACAAGTTCCGCGTAGGAAACCTCCCGCGCCAGAACCGCAAGGCTCGCGCCTTGTTCCTGCCAAAATTTAACACTGAGCCAACTGCATATATTGGCCTGTGTCGAGACATGAAGTTCAAGGTCAGGGGCCATATCTTTCACATATTGAAACACGCCGGGGTCCGCGATGATGACTCCATCTGGCTTTACCTTGCGGACGGTTTCCACATATTTTTCAAGCTTTGGAATATCTTTATTATGGGAGAAAAGATTGAGAGTAAGATAAACCCGCTTACCATGCTTATGGGCAAATTCAATGCCGTCGACCACATCTTCCAGGGTAAAGGCGGACTTGGTGCGAAGTGATAAATCAGGCGTGCCAAGATAAATGGCATCTGCGCCATAAAGCACCGCCATCTTCAATTTTTGAAGATCACCCGCAGGCATCAGTAATTCAGAACGTTCCGGCCTTTTTACCGCAGTCACCATGATATTTTCCTATCGCCATATAAAATTCTTTAGGCCGTTATATAGGCTATTTTACCCTAAAAAGTCCAATAACATCCGCCGCGCTTGGGGGATTTTCTTGTTATGGGGATGCAAGACATAGCGTTCCAGAAAAAATTCACTTAAACTTAAGCCGTCACGAACGTCTTGTTCTGTTATATCACCTCCCTCCAGCAAGAAAGCGGGGAGAGATAAAAGCTTGTCATGATACGGCAGCCCCGCTTCGCGGCTAACCGCGCGGCCAGATTTTGGGGACACATATATTAAATCATCGGTCAAACCCGTTGCCGCGCAGCAGGATAAATCGAGGCCAAAGCCCAATTCTGACAACAGTCCAATTTCCCAGCGCACCAACAAAGCGCCCCAATTTTCAGGCGTGTGATCTGCGCGTTCCAACGTATCCAACAAGACGATCAGCCCATCATATAAGGCCCGGTGGGTCTCTTTATCGGCCAATGACACAGACAAGATAGCGCAAACGCTATTTAAAACGCCCAGCTTTGACGGGTAATCAAGAAAGGCCGCAGAGCGGGCGTTTTGTAATTCAACGCTGAACGTACCAAGTTGACTTTCTAGGCGGCCCCGCCAATTTAAACTGATCTCGTTACCGGGTTGCAGCGTCCCCCGCTGCCGGCGCCCCATGCCGCCCTTAACCATTCCCGCATGTCGGCCATGTTCCGATGTCATGACGTCAATGACCGCATCATATTCCCCGTATTTTCGAAGTGAAATAATTATGCCCTGATCATGAAATTCCATTTTTTACGGGGCGCTCCTTTGCGCGATCACGTCCATATCTGTTAAATAGACGCGCACCTTACCCCACGTTACATCAAATTCACTATAAACGGGAACCATCGCGTCCACCCCCGCCATATGGGCATACCATATATGCACAGGGACAGGTTCGAGATCTGATCTATTTTTCTTTTTCCTTTTCCGTTTCTTTTTCTTTTTTTTGCCTGTGGTCTTTTTAAAATCTCCTGCGATGATTTTATCATTGAATTCACAGGCTAAGACATCGCCTTGGTACAATGACCTGCGGCTTGTTTGCTGTTTGTGGTCCAGACAGCGGTAAGCAATATCAAGTAAAAAAAAACCGCCAAATACATTTTGATGCTTAAAATCAGGCCCAAGTTTTATGGCCGTCTTGTCTAGGGTCAGGCCTAGGTAAAAGCTGACCATATCTGGTCCAAATTTAAGAGCATCCTTAATGGGGATATAGGAATATTCTTTTTTAAATTTAAAGTCATAGTCATGAGAGATAATTTTACTGTCATCGGGGTTAAATTCTGTACGGTTTTTATAACCATGCTCAGCCCCCCAACTGCCTTCGTTTTCATAGACCAAGGGCCGTAACGTGCCGTCAGGTGATATCATCCCGCGCGCAGAAACTTTATTTTTCATTTTGTTAAAAATAGCCGCAAGGCCCGTAACCTCATAGGAAACCTCCATATGATAATCGGACGGCCCAACATAAACCGTTGAAGAAATTTCAGATACCACAAAACCACCCCAATAGGCCTTATAAGTCAGTTTCACTTCCTGACCCGGCGCGAGAGTTTCTGCGTTCGGCGCGGCGACTAAGGCCAATAAAAAAATGAGCGCAAGGAACATTTTAGTCATTCTGTGCCTTTTCTTTTTTAACAATCGCCCCTAATCCATAGACTCTAAACGGCGGATAGCTTCATTTATTTTTTCGGCTTTTTGTTCTGCTTCTGCAAGGTTTTTACGGTTTTCCGCCACCACATCCTCTGGCGCTCTTGACATAAATGCCTCATTATTTAAGCGGCCTGAAAGCCCGCCAATTTCTTTGGTTAATTTATCAAGATTTTTCTGAAGCCTGGCTTTTTCCGCCGCCACATCAATGACCCCGGCGAGTGGCATGAAATAGGTTGCCTCGCCCACCACCACTTGAACCGCGCCTTTTGGGGTGTCACCCTCATGAATTTCGATGGTTTCTAGCCGCGCCAAACGCTTTAATATATTATCCTGCGCCTGAAGTGCCTTTTGGGTTGCCTCGGACGCGCCTTGCACTAGAGTTTTAAGCTTTGCCCCTGCGGGAACATTCATTTCCGCCCGTGCCGTACGGATGTCAGAAATAAGCTGAATAGCCCAAGCTATTTCCTGTGAGGCCGCCGCGTCAATCAATTTTGAATCATAGAGAGGCCAGTCGGAAATAATAAGCTCTGACGCCCGATCATCTCGCAGATTGCCCCATATTTCCTCTGTGATAAAGGGCATGAAGGGATGCAATGTTCTCAATATTTGATCCATGACCCAGGCGGCGCAATTTCGGGTTTCGGCCTTGGCTTGCTCATCTTCGCCAAAGAACTGCGGCTTGATCAATTCCACATACCAGTCACAGAAAGTACCCCATGTGAAATGATAAATAGCCGCTGTCGCCTCATTATAGCGAAAGGCCTCCAATGATTTGGTTACGTCGGCTGTTGCCTTGACCATTTCCCCAATGATCCATCTATTTACAGACAAGGAAACATCAGCAGGATCAAAGGCTTCTATATTGTTGTTAAAGCAACCATTCATGTCGCAAAAACGGGCGGCATTCCATAATTTAGTCCCAAAATTACGATAACCTTCAACCCGTTTCTCGGACATTTTAATGTCCCTGCCCTGTGCCTCCATCGACGCCAAGGTAAAGCGCAGCGCATCCGCACCAAATTTATCGACAAGAACCAAAGGATCAATAACATTCCCCTTGGATTTTGACATTTTCGCCCCATGCTCATCCCGCACGAGAGCATGGACATACACCGTATGAAAAGGCACCTCTGGGGTGCCGTCATCATCTTTCATAAAGTGAAGACCGTCCATCATCATGCGGGCAACCCAGAAGAAAATAATATCAAAACCCGTGATCAAAACATCGGTTTTATAATGCTTGTTCAGTTCAGGCGTATCATCAGGCCAGCCCAGCGTGCCAAAAGGCCAAAGCGCCGAGGAGAACCATGTATCCAAGACATCAGGATCGCGGGTCAGTTGTTTTTCTTCGCCGTAATGGGCCAAGGCCTCAGCAACAGCTTCTTCTTCTGTCATACAGACAAATATTTTGCCGTCTGGGCCATACCATGCGGGGATCTGATGACCCCACCAAAGTTGCCGCGAAATACACCATGGCTGGATATTACGCATCCATTCATAGTAGGTTTTTTCCCAGTTTTTTGGAACGAATTTGGTATCGCCCTTTTCAACGGCTTCCAAAGCGGGCTTTGCCATGGTTTCGGCATTAACGTACCATTGATCGGTCAGCCAAGGTTCAATCACAACCCCTGACCTATCGCCGTAAGGCACCATATGGATGGTATCTTCTATTTTATCCAGCAGGCCAAGGGCATCCATATGGGCCACGACCATTTTGCGAACTTCAAATCTGTCCAGACCACGGTATTTTTTAGGCACCGCATCATTGGTACGGGCGTCCTGATCAAAAATATTGATTTCTTCCAGGTTATGGCGTTTGCCGACCATATTATCGTCAAAATCATGGGCAGGCGTTATCTTAACGGCGCCAGAGCCTTTCTCAGGATCAGCATGCAGATCGGCAATCACCCTTAATGTCCGGCCCACCAAAGGCAAGGTCAGTGTTTTGCCAATAAGGTCTTGATAACGGTCATCATCGGGATGCACCGCCACCGCCACGTCCCCCAGCATGGTTTCAGGCCGCGTTGTCGCAACGGTAAGGAAGCGCCCCTCCTGCCCATCCACGGGGTATTTAAAATGCCAATAATGGCCCTTAACTTCTTTTTGCTCAACCTCAAGGTCGGAAATAGCGGTTTTCAGCTTGGGATCCCAATTAACAAGGCGCTTATCCTTGTAAATTAAGTCCTGTTTGTAAAGTTCGACAAAAACCTTAAGGACGGCATCAGCAAAGCCTTCGTCCATGGTGAACCGTTGGCGGCTCCAGTCACAGGACTGTCCAAGGCGGCGCATTTGATTGAAAATCATGCCGCCGGATTTTTCTTTCCATTGCCATATACGTTCAATGAATTTCTCGCGGCCAAGATCATGGCGCGAGATACCTTCGGCGTCTAAGTGACGTTCGACAACCATTTGCGTCGCAATACCCGCGTGATCCATGCCCGGCTGCCAAAGAACATCCTTGCCGCGCATACGTTCAAACCGGATAAGAATATCCTGCAACGTATGATTGAGGGCATGTCCAATATGTAAGCTTCCCGTCACATTCGGCGGCGGAAGAACAATCGTATAGGCGTCCCCATCTGTCCGGCCCGCCTTAAAGGCACCGCTGGCTTCCCAACTGTCATAAATACGTTGTTCCGCCTCATGGCAATCAAATGTTTTTCCGAGTTTTTCGCTTATTTCTTGTTCTTCAGGCATGCCGGCAATCTTTTCGTTTACGAGAATAGGGGATAATACGCTTTAAAAAAGTAAAGAGCCAATTCATGGCCCTTCACCGTAAATACATCAGAGGGAATTTTTGCGAAAATAATACATAAATGAAGACTAAAATTACGCTTTTTTGTTTCGGGTATGCTTGTTACGGTTTTTTGGTTCGGGCTAACCGCGCAATTTCTTTTGCGACCATCCTTTCCACAACTGGGGGTAAATTTTTGTCAAGCCATTCCCTTAACATGGGCTTCAACATTTCCCGCACCAAGCCTTCGAGGGTATTGCCAGAGCCTTGATAACCCGATGTCAAAAGATCAGAGAGGATGCCGAACTGATTACTCGCCAAATCTGCCGGCTCATCAGACATCAAAACATCGTTGCCATCCGCAGGATCCACATCATCAATAGTGAAACTATCTATATCAATTTCTGGCTCCGGTTCTGGCTCCGGTTCTGGCTCAATTTCAAACTCTTCCTCTGGCTCTGGCTCAATTTCAAGCTCCTCCTCAGGCTCTGGCTCAATTTCACGCTCATCTTCCGGTTCAGCTTCTTCCGTAAGCTCGAGTATTGGTTCGGCGGCTTCGATCTCTATGTCTTCTTCAGGTTCAGGCTCAACTTCAGGCTCAGCTTTTGGCTCAGGAGTCTCTTCTTCAACATCATCTTCAGAAATTATTTTCCGAATTGATGCCAGAATTTCTTCCATTGTTGGCTCTTCCGGGCCTTCTTTTTCACTCATCGCGTTGATACCTCACCTCTTTAAGCACTAGCTTTTTGATTATAGATCGCCATAACCCCGTGCAAATTGCCCTAATATCTAACATATATAAAAAAAAACAACTATTTGGAACTAAAATATCCTTAGAACGTTGTAAAATTGTATAAAATTACTTAATTTTTGTTCCCTAGTTTTTAATTGTCACCCCAACCAAAAAATTTATTTTCCACATTTTGCGTGTTCTTACTCGGGTCATAGCGCTCAACATCTAGCTGCATTTCTTCGGCCGTCAACTTCCCAATAACGGACAATAGAAGATAAGCCGCCACTTGCTGATCCCTTTGCGCCCGAACAAGACTTACCCGTGAATCCAATAATTCCTGTTCAGCATCCAAGACATCCAAGGTTGTTCTTGACCCAACATCAGATTCCTGACGAACCCCTTCAAGGGCAATATCATTGGCCGTAACCTGATCTTCCGTAGATCCAATACGTGCGGTGGCTTCTCGATAACCTTCCCAGGCATTTCTCACCTGCTCTACCACTTCCCGTTCGATAGAGTTGGCTTCCAGGCGGCGCTGATTTTCTATTTGACGTGATCGCCTGATGTTGGAAGAGACCGCCCCGCTTTGATAAAGGGGGATCGTCATTTGAGCCATTATTTCTTTGGTCGTAGAAGAATCAGTAGGGCTAAAACTTTCCCAGTTTTTGCTCAATCGTGCCACCATATCAATGGACGGCCCTAAATTACCATATTGTTTTTTGATATTATAGCCCGCCGCTTTTTCCGTATATAGCGCGGCAAGAAGCTTTGGATTATTCCTTTTTGCCATATCCAGCGCCGCCTCTTCTGACGCTGGCATGGGGGGAAGGCTTATCGGTTGTTCTATGCCTGTTGGGACAGATCCAACCGTTTTCCGGTAAGCCGCCCTGCTTGCCGTTAAAGTTGCTTCCGCGCGAATTTTTTCAGATAAAGACCGGGAAAGCCGTGCCTTGGACTGAGCGACGTCTGTTCTTGTAATTTCACCAACCCGAAATCTATCTTCGCTGGCTTCCAGTTGACGTCTCAAGACATTAACGTTGTTGATGGTCAGTTCGAGCACCGCAACGTCTCTCAACACGCCCATATAAGCCTTAACGGTATCCAACAATACTTGTTGCTCTACGCTGACCAACTGTTCTCTTGCCGCATTCACTTGATTGCGGGCTTCACTTGTAGAATTAACGGTTTGCATACTTCTAAAGAGGGGCTGCGTCACTTCAACAGATAAACTTCGTGGTTTCGTATTGCCGCTCCGCGCAAAAGTAGCAACGGTCTGAGAATTCCGATAGCCATATCTTGCAGACCCTGCAATAGACGGCCGCCAGCCTGATTTGGCCTGATTTATTGTTTCATCAACAGCACGGAGGGACGCCCGCTGCGCTTGCAAGACAGGATTATTAAGATAGGCCTCTGACATGGCGGATTTTAAGGTATCTGCTTGAGTAAATTGGCTCAGAGAAAGCATTGCAATGAAGGGAAATGACCTTAGATATATTTTTTTTCTCATTCTAAATCCAATAAATAATAAGGAGCCATAATATTCTACATGAAAATGTAATTAACATCATAAGATTTATTACAAGTTAATACTATATTTTTTGCACAGGCAACAGGGCATGATTAAAAGGTAAATTTCTTCTCTTTATCAAATGATGATAACGACGGAATAGTCGCATCGAATAATATTCGCTGACCAACCAGTCCGTTTTCACAGGTCACATAAGTTGCCTTACCGATGCCCTTATCATTCAAGATACAAATTAACCGTCCGCCTTCTGCGATTTGATCCGTTATGGCATGGGGCAATTGATCAATCATGCCGTTAATAAATATAAGGTCGTACGGCCCCTGTTCAGCCAAACCTTCCACAAGCGGCCCCTTGACAACCGCCACATTGTCACAAGATTCTTTTGCCAGTATATTTAGGGCCGCCTCAACAAGACTTTCCTCTTCTTCAACCGCAACAACAGCCTCTGCTAACCGCCCTAAAACCGCACTTGAATATCCCGTCGCGCAGCCAATATCCAAGACGAGGTCGTCCTTTTTAACGTCAGCCGCATCAATCAACCGTGCAAACACCATAGGGCCCATAATATAGCGCCCCTTGCCCACAGGAATGTCATCATCAAGATAAGCCACGCCATTTAAATTTTTAGGCACAAAATTTTCCCGATTGACCGAAGAAATAGCTTCGATAATCCGTTCATTATTTACTTCGTTTGGCCGAAGTTGACAATCAATCATATGTTGACGTGCGTCTGCCGTTGTTGACATAGAGAAACTCCTCAATATTTATTCTGCCTCTTTATAAAGGGTAGCCATCCTGTTTACAATAAAGGAAATGCTATTGTTTATTGGCGATATCTAAAAATTTTTGACCCAACCATATTTTTAAGCCAATATTGACGTATCAAACCCCGATTAAGCTGATGGCGTATAACCCTAACCTCAAAAAACTGTGCCATAATGGAATAAAGTGTCAGAATTCTTTACAGTCACAACAGTCATCTCCTACTGCATAATTTTTTTTCAAAAGTACGTAACGACCAGAAAGTTTGCCAAGTTTTATGGTCTAGAGTCACAAGACAAGCGGTTCCCTAGATCGGGGGCCGCTTTTTTTGGCTTACCAAGAGATAGAAGCCCTTATGGCATGCAAAGCATATAAAGCGTTAAAACAGCTATTTAAAAACTTGAAAAGCAAGAATGAATATGCGACATAAGGCCAACTGAAAAATAAATACTGTAAAAAATTTTACAGCAGAAAAAATTTTTCTTCTAAAAGTAAAAGATTGGCGCGGTGGCGGAATGGCTACGCAGCGGATTGCAAATCCGTCTATACCAGTTCGATTCTGGTCCGCGCCTCCATCATTTTTCTTTAAAATATTTTTAGCAAAATTCTGGAAAAATGGCGGCTCTGATATTTTGCCATTGCGCCTTATTGGCGGCGGATAATAATCCCTTTTTTCGATCATGGATGCCATATTCTTTTTCACCTATAAGCGTGCGGACATAGCCGCCAGCTTCTGAAAAAATCAGGCTGCCCGGCAAATGATCCCAGGGTAATGTTCTGTAATATAAAGAGAAATCTTTAGCGCCTTCTATCAAAGAAATATAATCATAGCCCGCACAAAAAGCAGGTTTATTCTCCTTAAACACATTCAAATTATTCACAGCCGCCGCCCTCACGTCTTTGGGAAAACGATTGATATGTGCCGCGGCAATCATTTTATTATGATCCGTTTGAGGAGAAGAAATTTTAAACGCTACGTCATTTAAATGAGCGCCCGCCCCTTTTTCCGCCATGGCCATTTTTTCAAGTGCGGGTAAATAAATCCTGGCGGCAACGGCCTCACCTTTGTGGAGTTCGACCAACATCACCGCAAATCGCGTATCCCCTGTGATGAAATTATTGGTGCCATCAATCGGGTCAATGAGAAATGCCCTATCTGCCACAATGGCGGCCTCTAACAAGGCGGGATTTTGGGCGATAGATTCTTCGCCGCAGACCATAGCTTCTGGATAAAGCCGCAACACTTCTTTTGTAAGGGCCTTTTCAGCAGCGAGATCGGCAACCGTAACCATATCCCCTGGCGATTTTGCTGAGATATCGCCTTCTGTTAAATTTTTAAAACGCGGCATAATTTCTTGCGCCGCAACTTGTCTGATGATGTCCGCGATGATATCCATTACGGAATTATCCTCCCGATCAGGCCGGGGTCATGGCCAATACGGTCACGTAATTTTGCATCTATTCTTGCTGTAAGAATAGTTTCCGTTTCCGTATCTTGCCGCGCAATCACTTCGTCGCATTGCTTGTATAACCACGCCATTTTGGCCCCTTGGTCATGGCCATAGGCTATTTTTAAAATCCCGCCCCCTTTTTGCAATATATCGCTTAAGGCAGACAATAGGGCCTCACAACCCCCGCCCGTCATAGCCGACACTAGGCTGACATTTTCTTTTGAAGACGCTAAATTTTCAAGCATTTTACGCTGATCCGGGCCAAGCAAATCTATTTTGTTCCAAACTTCATGAATGCGGCAATCGGGGCCTTCTTCCAAACCGAGGCTCGTCAAAATGGTCAAAACGTCGTCTTTTTGGGCCTGCGTATCTTCGTGAGAAATATCGCGCACATGAAGAATAATATCCGCCGCCACAATCTCTTCCAAGGTTGCTTTAAAGGCCGCTACTAACTGTGCCGGTAATTCGGATATAAAGCCAACAGTGTCTGATATAATGATTTTTTTACCATTATTCAGCTCAATGTCTCGCATTGTTGGATCAAGGGTGGCAAAGAGTAAATTGGCGGCAAAGACCTTCGCATTGGTCAAATAGTTAAATAACGTTGATTTTCCCGCATTGGTATATCCCACCATGGCCACAATGGGAATTTGATTTTTCTTTCGTGCCGTGCGGTGAAGTTTGCGCGTCCTGCTCACATCGCCCAATTGCTTGCCAATACGGAGAATACGATCTCCAATCATGCGCCTATCGGACTCGATTTGCGATTCGCCCGGCCCCCCAAGAAAACCAAACCCCCCGCGCTGCCTTTCCAGATGGGTCCACGATCTGACCAGGCGACTCTTCTGATAGGTCAGATGGGCAAGCTCTACCTGAAGGACACCCTCTTTCGTTTGCGCTCTTTCGCCAAAAATTTCTAAAATAAGCCCTGTACGGTCAATCACTTTGACTTTAAGGGATTTTTCAATATTTCGCTGTTGTCCAGGGGTCAGTTCGCAATCAAAAACCACAAGTTCAATATCATCCTCGGCAATGATAGCCGCCAATTCCTCAAGCTTTCCTTTGCCAAAATAAGTTGCCGGGGCAAGTTTAGACAAATTGATCAAATTTGAATGCAAGACATTTAAATCCAGCGCCTGACAGAGGCTCGTTGCCTCATCAAGTCTTGCTTGGGGGGACCGGCGTGATGAGGTTGCCGCAACCCTATTTCCAGAGGCCAGATTTTCAGACGCTAAATTCCCAAACTGTTGCATGTTTATACGCGCTGAAGCTCTGGTTTTTAAGTGAGGATGCAAAACAAGGGCCTTGGCACCAGAAAAATTCTCGGGGCTATTGTCTTGTTTATGCGACTTCCCCCAATCTAATTCTTTTTTCGTCTTACGGAAATGTAATGGATCGGGATCATCTGAATCTGTCATATATGTTCAATACTAGTCTTGGCTAAATCCTAGCTTTCAGCATCATCGGCGTCATCAGCATCAAATAATGAGATTGGCCCGCCTGGCATGATAGTGGAAATGGCATGTTTATAGACAAGCTGTACGCTTGAATCCCGACGTAATAGAATACAAAAATTATCAAACCACGTAATTATGCCCTGAAGTTTTACCCCGTTAACAAGAAACACAGTGATCGGTGTTTTATTCTTGCGGATATGGTTGAGGAAAGAGTCTTGTAAATTATGATTTTTTTCTGACATTTTTATATCCATTCTTTTTATTTATGTTTTTTATTTTTTGTTATCATTGTTTTTTAGAACAAATCACGCATTTTCCTATTCTACCATAGGCAAATGATGGTTTAAACTATTAGATTAAAATATTTTACAACTTCTTAATTTATCCAAAAAGAAAGCACTGGCAATTCTTACAAATATTCTATTGTCTAAAAATATTCTAGCCGAACAGAAAAGAGATCTTCTACTTTTTTAATCATTTCCACGCGGGTAAAGATTACAACAATATCATCCGGTTTAATAATTGTTCCGCCTCTGGGGACAATAACCTCGCCATTATGGACAACAGAACCAATGATAATACCGTCTGGAAGTCTTATTTCCCTAAGGGGTTTACCAACGAGCGGTGATGTCTCAAGGGCGATGGCTTCCAGAACCTCCGCCGCACCGCCCGCGAGATTTTGCAGTGATCTTATTCTGCCTCGGCGCATATGTTGTAAAATGCTTGATACCGTGGTTTGACGGGGATCAACAAAGGCATCAATCCCGACAGAATAGGTCATCGGGCCAAAGGTATGATTATTTATCAATGTAATAGCCCGGCGGCATCCCGCCTGTTTTGCGAGGAGAGAAGACAGGATATTCACCTTATCATCGTTCGTCACCGCAATAATCGTTTCCGCCGCTTTTACATTGGCTTCTTTTTGGATCTCCACATCAAGCGCATCCCCTCTAAGAATAACGACATGAGGACTATCTTTAGCAATAGAATTGGCTCTTTCTTCATCAATTTCTATGATTTTGACTTGGATTTTAGAGTCATTCTCTATTAATTTCTGCGCAATATATGCCCCCACATTCCCGCCGCCCACAATGACCACTCTTCTGGCTTCTTCTTCATCATAGCCAAAAACGCTCAAAGCTCTCGATACATGTTTTTGGTCAGACACAAAATAAATATTATCGCCCACAAGCAACTGATCATCGCTCGAAGGAATAATCAGCTTTCCGCCGCGCATGATGCTTGTTACGACGATGTTTAAATCCGGAAATAATTCCGTTAATTGACGCAGCGGCGTATCCACCACAGGACAGTCTTCCCGAAGCCTGACTCCAACGGCGCGCACAAGTCCGTCACAAAAAGAAACCATATCAAATGCCCCCGGCACCTCGAGGCGCCGTATGACGGCTTGAGCCACTTCTATTTCTGGCGATATTATGACATCAATTGGCATATGTTCCCGGCTAAAGAGATCCTGCCACATGGGCTGAAGATAGCTTTGCGCCCTCACCCGCGCTATTTTTTTAGGCACCCCAAACAAGGAATGCGCCACTTGGCAGGCAACCATATTAACCTCATCGAAGAGGGTAACGGCGATGATCATGTCGGCATCTCTTGCCCCGGCACGTTCCAAAATATCCGGGTGTGAGGCATAGCCAACAATGGCCTGGACATCAAGTGAGCTTTGAATCATTTCACTTAATTCAGATGATTGGTCGATGACGGTGACATCATGCTGCTCGCTCGCCAAATGCCGCGCAATATTAAACCCAACCTGCCCGGCTCCGCAAATAATAACTTTCATAGATAGTTCACCCCTTTAGCTATTGCTTTTATCATTTCCAGCCAATCCTAAACTTTTTAATTTTCGATGAAGGGCCGAACGCTCCATGCCCACATATTCCGCCGTACGCGATATATTGCCGTCGAAACGATTAACCTGTACCTTAAGATATTCCCGTTCAAATTTTTCGCGGGCATCGCGCAAGGGTAAGGACATAATTTCGTTATTTATACTGGGCCGGACCACGGAAATAGTCGAAACAATTTCTATGGGCAACATATCAATACTGATGGTTTCGTTATCTGCAGACATGATAAGGAGCCGTTCCACCACATTTCGTAGTTGCCGGACATTACCCGGCCATTCATGCGCTTGCAATGCCGCCATGGCATCAGCATCGGTATTTTTAGGTGAAATGCCCGTGGCAATGGAAAGCTGATTCATAATTTGATGAACCAAGGCCGGAATATCTTCGCGCCGTTGGATCAGCGGCGGCACTTGAACCGGGACAACGCTTAAACGGTGAAAGAGATCTTCCCTGAAAAGATTGTTGTTAATTTGTTCTCTCAGGTCGCGGCTTGTGGCACTGATCACCCGCACATTCACCAAAACCTTTTTATTTCCGCCGACCCGCTCAAATGTTTGATCGGTCAATATGCGCAATATTTTTGCTTGGGTATTTTGCGGCATATCTGCCACTTCATCAATGAAGAGCGTCCCGCCGTGGGCTTGCTCGAAAACGCCCGTTTTCTTAATTTCGCCCTCAACCTCCATGCCAAATAGTTCATTTTCCATGTTATCGGCAGAAATGCTCGCCGCATTTATAACAACGAAAGCGGCTTTGGTGCGTTTTGAATGTTTATGAATGAGGCGGGCGACAACTTCCTTACCGGATCCAGGAGGGCCAGAAATCAATACCCGACTACCGCTTGGCGCCACTTTATCAATGGTATGACGAACCAGATTAATCGCAGATGACGAGCCTGTAAGCCCCACATCAAATCCCATTTTTTCCTTAAGCTCTATATTCTCCCGCCGAAGCTTATCAACTTCGGTTGCCCTTTCAACCAAAATCAAGAGTTTATCGGTTTCAAAAGGCTTGCTAATATAATCATATGCCCCAAGTTTAATAGCCGAAACCGCCGTTTCAATATTGCCATGACCACTAATAATAACGACGGGAAGATCGGGATGTAATTTCTTAATGACGTCGAGGAACTCAAGCCCGTCAAGGCGGCTGCCATGAAGCCAAATATCCAGAATGATCAAGGAAGGACGACGTGCTTCCACCTCTGTTAAGGCTTGATCACTATCTTTTGCTTTACGTGTTTCATAGCCTTCATCTTCCAAAATACCAGAGATCAAATCCCGAATATCAGCTTCATCATCAACGATTAAAATATCAAGAGCCATAGACTGTCCTCAACGCACGATCAGGGGATTTTTTTTCCAACTGCGTGTTTTTATAGAAGGCCAATGTAAAGCTTGCCCCCCCGCCTACATTATTTTCCATGTATAAATCCCCCCCATGATCCTTCATTATTTTCTTTACGATAGCCAGTCCAAGACCCGTACCCTTCGTGCGCGTTGTTATATAGGGTTCTGTCAATTTATCTATCAAATTTTCTGGAAATCCAGTTCCATTATCCGTAATTTTAATTTTTATGTCCTGCTTATTATCGAAGATTGAGACTATTATTTTCCCTTCATAGCTGCGGCCAGTTTTCCTTGCGGATTGTGCCATAGAGGAAATTGATTCTGTCGCATTTTTGATAAGATTCGTCATTGCCTGACCAATTTGCCCTGCGTCGCATTCGACATTTAAGACATCCCCTTGGACGTCCAAATTAAAAATAATGTTATGATTGGCGACTTCCTGAAGAAAATAAGCCTGCTTCGTGATGTCTATTAAATTGGCCATTTTAATATTCGGTGCCGGCATGCGGGCAAAAGAAGAAAATTCATCAACCATGCGCCTCAAATCACCGACCTGCCGTACGATAGTGTCCGTGCATTGAATGAAGATAGCGGGATCACTGTTTATTTCTTTTAAGTATTTACGTTTTAACCTCTCGGCGGCTAACTGTATAGGGGTAAGAGGATTTTTAATTTCATGGGCAATACGTTGCGCAATATCTGACCATGCGGCATTTCTTTGGGCGGCAACCTGTTCTGTGATGTCATCAAACGCAATCACAAAGCCTTGTATGTCACCCTTTTCCGTTTCTGCCGTTATTCTCACCATGAGGTTAAGCTTAATCTCATCGCGCTCTATGACGATTTGATCTTGAACGGATTGCAAGTGACCTGCCCGGCTTTTTTCAAACAAGAGCTTAACCTCAGGCATAATATCTGCAATATTTGCTCCAAAAACATTCTCTGTTTCCAGATGGAGCATATTTGCCGCAGCTTTATTGGGCAAGGTCACATTCCCCAGAGGGTCAAGGCCCATAATTCCCGCCGACACGCCGGATAAAACAGCCTCCACAAAACGGTGTCTTTCTTCAAGCCGTATATTAGCCTCGCTAATATCCTTCTGCTGCTGATCCAATTGCCGGGTCATTTTGTTAAAGGCCCGTGTCAGGCCCCCCAGATCATCATAGCCTTTTCGAATAGGGGCACGGGCCGTAAAGTCCCCCCGTCCCACTTTTTCCGAAGCATCCACAAGATTAGTAATCGGCTCCATCAGCTTTCTGGCAAACCCAATACCCAGCCATATGGCCGCAATAAGGATCAAAAAAGCAATGATAAAATAGGTCAGGTTGAACCACAGCCTATATCTCGATTGATCTTTGAGGGCCAACATATAATCGGACCGGGCATCGGTCGTATTTTTAACAAGGGCCAGCGCTTTAGGGTCAACAAAACGGCTAATATACAAAAATTGCCCTAAAAAACCATCCAAGGCCACCAAGACCCGAACGCGATTATCGTTAGGGCCGCCAATGATCGGCACAATATTGCCTTTCGCAGCCAGATCAAGAGCCGCTAGGGGAAAAGAATCTCCCGTCAAGCTTAATGTGGTTTTGGCCCGCGCCTTTACCTGGCCATTTCGATCAAAAACGATGGCTTCCGATAGGGTCAAAAACTGTGCCTGAACCGATAAGGCTTGCTCCAAAAGAACCTTATCCTGTGATAAGGAAAAAGCCTGCGCATTGAGGTCGCGCGCGACCCCCAAGACATCGGCCTGAATGGCTTTTTTATGTTCTTCTATGTAAGCTTCTGCAACAGCTTGAGAATTATCAAGGGCAGTTCGAACCTTGTCACTAAACCAGCTTTGCAGGCCAAATTCAAAAAACATGCCCGACGCAATAGCCACAATAATCGTCGGGGTAATCGCCACAATACTAAAAAGGGTTACAATGCGCCTTTGCAGGCGTGAACTGCCGGCCCCCGTTTTTTGTGTGGCGCGTAATTGTACAATCTGCCGCGCCACCATCGCCCCCAAAACAAGCAACATTGACAGATTGATGGTCAGAAGAACAAAAAGAGTGGTCGACGTCGGAACAAAAGGTCCCACATTGGAAAAAGTCGCAAAAGTAGCCAAGACAGTCAAAACTGCCGCAATAGCCATGGTATACGCCGATTTTTTAGCAAGGCTAATTCTTCTCGCCCAGGCCTGAAGTCGTCGTAACAGCTTCGTTCTTTTATTGTCCATTTGACATGTCATACCGCGTAAATAAATACTAAAGAAGAGAATATCAGATAGTTGCAATTTTACAACAGCCTAATCGCATCTGATCGACTATCGCTTAATTTATCTCTTATTTTTTATGAACATCAATATCCAAATCTTTTATTTTTTTACGTAACGTATTGCGATTAAGACCTAATAACTCGGCGGCCTTGATCTGATTTCCCCGGGTCGCCAACAGGCTATTCTCGATCAAGGGTATTTCAAATTCCCTCAGCAACCGGGAATATAACCCAGGCGGCGGCAGGTCATGAGGCAGATGAGCGTCAAAATAGCGTTTTAAATGTCGATGAATAGATTCCTGTAAGGTCTCATTGGCGAAACCCTCTTTTTCTTCTGTCTGATCACCGACAGCAAGCGGCACCATTTCGGATCGAACAATATCAAGAGTTATGGTATCCTCCACATAAAGGACGGCAATTCTTTGACTAAGATTTTCCAGTTCTCTGACATTTCCAGGCCAATAATGTTGTTTAAGATAACTCAAAGCCTCTGGCTCAATAAGCTTAGGCACCTGTGCATGATCAAAAGCATATTTATTCAAAAATTGCCGCATAAGGTCATGAATATCTTCAACCCTTTCCCGAAGAGGCGGCAACCTTAACGGAACCACATTTAACCTGTAATAAAGATCTTCCCTAAATAATCCCTGGCTGATCAGGGCCTTAAGGTCACGATGGGTCGCGCATATGATCCTAACGTCTGTCTTGATGGTTCTTTTGCCGCCAACCGTGGTATATTCCCCTTCCTGCAGCACCCGTAACAAGCGTGTTTGCGCTTCCAAGGGCATGTCACCGATTTCATCCAGAAATACCGTACCGCCCTGGGCTTGCTCGAATCGTCCAGAGCTACGGCTTTCCGCCCCCGTAAAGGCCCCCTTCTCATGACCGAATAATTCGCTCTCAATCAATTCACGCGGTATAGCCGCCATATTCAACGCGACAAAAGGGCTGTTTTTTCTTTTCCCAAAATCATGCAATGCCTTGGCCACAAGTTCTTTACCTGTTCCCGATTCACCGGAAATCGTGACGGTCAAGTCCGTCGTCATAAGGCGCGCCATCACCCGATAAACATTCTGCATGGCAGGCGAGCGACCAATAAGAGGCAAGGCCTCACCTTCATCATCAACTTTTACATATTTTTCTACATTAGGTTTAGCCTTCAAAGCCTTGCTAACAACAGATTTCAATTCATTCAAGTCAAACGGTTTTGGCAGATATTCATAGGCCCCCCTCTCCGCCGCTTTCACGGCGGTCATGAGCGTATTCTGTGCCGACATCACAATAACAGGCAAGGTCGGGCGAATTTTTTTTATTTTCGGCAAAAGATCGAGACCATTCTCGTCCGGCATAACCACATCGGTGATCACCAAGTCACCTTCACCATTAGAGACCCAATGCCATAAAGTCGCGGCATTTCCCGTCAATTTAACGTTATAGCCGTCTCTTTCAAAGGCTTTGGATAAGACGGTGCGAATGGCTTTGTCGTCATCTGCGATGAGCAGCGTTTTTCCAGTCATATTTCTTTACCTTGGTTTTGGCCCTTGCTACTTGGTAATAAGACCCTAAAAATAGTTTGGCCTTTGGCGGTTTCACATTCAATGATACCGCCATGATCGCCAATAATTTTTGCGACAAGGGGCAAGCCAAGCCCTGTCCCTGTCGGTTTCGTTGTGACAAAGGGATCAAATAAATGCGGCCTTATGTCATCTGGTATCCCGTCGCCATAATCAATAACGCATATTTCCAAGGGTAAATGAATACGCTCTTTTGACCCTGGGACAACCACTCTTACGCCGTGACGGTAAGCCGTCGTTAATAAAATTTTTCCCTCTTTTTTTACGCCGGACTTCGGGCCAGAATGTTGATCGGATTTTGAATAGGCCTCTGCGGCGTTTTTTATCAAATTTAAGAAGACTTGAATAAGTTGCCCCTTGTCACCTCGGGCAGAAGGAATAGAGGGGTCGTATAATTCCTTGAAAGTCATATGCTGCGCAAAGCCATTATGAGCCAATTTACGCACATGCTCGAGAACCAAATGGATGTTGATATCCACAGGCACGATAGGCCGCGTATTGGAAAAAACCTCCATCCGATCAACAAGTGCACAAATTCTATCGGTTTCTTGCACAATAAGCTGGGTTAGGTCACGATCACCCTCGTCGATTTCCTGTTCCAAAAGCTGTGCCGAGCCGCGAATGCCTGAGAGGGGATTTTTAATTTCATGGGCGAGAACGGCCGCCATGCCCGCCACGGATCGCGCCGCGCCGCGATGACTTAATTGTTGACTGATTTTCTGAGCGATACTTCTGCCCTGCAATTGAATGACCATATCACCGTCGCTGTCAAGCAGGGGCGAGACATGAATATCAACATGTTTGTCAAAATGCTTTGGACTGTCCAATATAACATCATATTCTGATGTCGCGGTTTTACTGATACGGGATTGGTTAACGATGGCCACCAGCGGACTATCGAAAGGAACGATGTCCTCTAATTTTTGTTTGAGTAGAAACTTAGACCCCGAAGAAAACAATTGTTCTGCCGCAATATTAACGTAGGAAATCTCATTATCCTCTCCCACCACAACGATGCTGTCTGGCAATGAATTTAAAATAACATCCTGAGCGGGGGCTGACTTTATGTCTAATGATGACGTCAAGCTGCCAACGCCTCAATCAAGGGATCAAAAAAGTCATTGATCATTTGCCGCACCCGGGCTGCCTTACTGGTACGATTGATCGCCTGACGGAAGACGGCACTGTCCCTCAACCCCTTAGTGTACCATGAAATATGCTTCCGCGCGATTTTCTTACCCGTCTCTTCGCCGTAATGATCTATCATGGCCTGGTAATGATCCAAGAGGATAAATTTCAGCTCACCTAGTGACGGGTCGGGCAGAATTTCATCCGTTTTAAGGTAATGAATGACCTGCGACAGGAACCATGGCTTACCATACGCCCCGCGCCCAATCATCACGCCGTCCGCGCCCGATTGGCGCAAGGCCTCCGCAGCATCCTCACAGGTTAGGATGTCGCCGTTAACGATCACGGGAATGGATATGGCGTCTTTGACATCGGATATGAATGACCAATCAGCCTCGCCCCGATACATTTGATTTCGAGTCCGCCCGTGGACAGTGACCATTTTGATCCCCACATCCTCGGCAATATGGGCAAGATCCGGCGCATTACGGTTTGTAATGTCCCAGCCCGTACGCATTTTCAACGTCACAGGCACCTCTACCGCCCCGACGACGGCTTCGAGAATTTTTTTGGCCTCATTTAGATCCTGCATCAAAGCCGATCCACCATAATTATTGACAATTTTTTTGGCGGGACAGCCCATGTTAATGTCAATAATCTGCGCGCCCTTATCCGCATTCATTTTAGCCGCAATAGCCATCATCTCAGGATCACAGCCCGCCAATTGCACAGACATCAAATATTCATCACTTTCAGCATAAGCCTTCTGATGGGTTCGCTTATGATCACGTATCATGGCCTGACTCGCAATCATTTCGGAGGTCACAAGCCCCGCCCCAAAGCTTTTCACCAAACGGCGAAAGGGCAAATCCGTAACGCCCGCCATTGGGCAAAGCAGAACTGGTTCTTCTAACTCAATAGGGCCGATTTTTATTTTCAAATTTCGCATATTCATGTCTAATATTTAAGCAATCCTTACAAATGATTAATAATTAATCAAAAACAGGCGGCAATATACAAGAATTAAGACAAAAGGTCAAAGGCCAATTATCCTCCAAATATTATGGATTTAATACAGACTTTTTTCCTTTGAAATGATAGTTTCCTCTATAAAACAATCTTGGGGGAAATAATATTTGGGAAAGCTGTTATGAAGGTTGCTGTTTTAATCGTTGCTGCAGGGAAAGGCCATCGGCTTGGGGCAAAACTGCCAAAGCAATATATCCCCCTGTGCGGCCCAGCCATATTGCATCATACCATAACAGCCTTTTTAAAAGTTCCCTATGTGACCTTAATTCAAACCGTCATCCATGCAGATGACAGGGCGCTTTACGACAAGGCCATTAAGGGTCTTTCCCTCCTGCCGCCCGTTACAGGCGGGGCCACACGGCAAAATTCTGTGATGAAGGGGCTGCAAAGTCTGGCAAAGGAAGACCCTGATTTGGTCTTAATTCATGACGCAGCCCGGCCTTTTGTCTCTGCTGAACTCATTGAAAGCATCATTATCGAGGCCGCACGGCACGGCGCTGTTATTCCAATTTTGCCCATGGTCGATACCATCAAACAGCTCAAGAAAGCCACGGTAGAAAAGACGATGGACCGGAGCATTTTAGTCCGCGCACAAACGCCCCAAGCCTTTCGCTTTAAGCTTATCTTCATGGCCCATCGAAAAATGGAATTACAAGATATGACCGACGATTCCGCCATTGCCGAGGCCTGCGGTATCCACGTAACCACCATTGACGGTGATGAAGGTAATTTCAAAATCACCACAAAAGATGACCTTGATAAAGCGGAAAGAATGATGAAGAAAAACTTAAACGATATCCGCACAGGGTTAGGTTTTGACGTTCACAGCTTTGAAGTTGGAGATCACGTCATTTTAGGCGGGATCGCCATTCCCCATAGCAAGACCCTTAAAGGCCATTCGGACGCGGATGTGGCGCTTCATGCCCTGACCGATGCCTTGCTGGGCAGTATCGGCGAAGGCGACATTGGCCGTCATTTTCCGCCTAGCGATAATCAATGGAAAGGGGCAAGCTCTGACATCTTTCTCACACATGCGGCAAAGTTATTACAAGACAAAGGCGGTATTATTTCCAATATTGACCTGACCATTATCTGCGAAGCTCCAAAAATTGCGCCCCATGCCCCTACCATACGTGATAATATTGCGCAAATTTTAAGTCTTGAGCCGTCGCGGGTGAGCATAAAAGCCACAACAACCGAGAAACTCGGTTTTACAGGTCGCGGCGAAGGCATTGCCGCCCAGGCCATTGCCACCGTTCGCTTGCCTGAATAGTCGGCTTATAAAGAAAGAAGAACAGAAAGAAGATTGATATGTTTGTTGAAAAATGGTCAAAATCCCCCGTGCATCCAGCTCTGCTCCTCGCTACGTGGTTCTATTCTGGCCTGACGCCGAAAGCGCCTGGCACGGCAGGGTCTCTGGCCGCCCTGCCCTTTGCCTGGCTCATCATAGAAAAATTTGGGGCCTTTGGCCTGTCCGTTGCCATTGCCCTCGTCTTTATGGCGGGCTATTGGGCATCGGACATTTATATGAAAGAAACCGGAAAAACAGACCCCGGCGAGATTGTCATTGATGAGGTGGCGGGACAATGGATCGCTTGCCTGCCCATTGCGGCGATGATGCCAACCCTTGCCCTCTCGCCGGGGCCATTTGTGCTGGCCTTTGTGGCCTTTCGGGTATTTGACATTTATAAGCCTTGGCCCATCAAAATTTTCGACCAACGGCATGATGCTTATGGCGTGATGATGGATGACGTCGTCGCAGGATTTTTTGCCTCCGTCATTGTGATTGGATTTTATATCTATGTTTTCTGATGACATCATGGCGCTCGCCGCCGAGACCCTAAAATTGGCGCGGGACAAAGGGTTACATCTGGCGACAGCAGAATCCTGTACGGGCGGCCTTATCATGGGGGCCTTAACAGAAATTGCCGGATCATCGGACGTGGTCGATCGCGGTTTCATCACCTATACCAACCGCGCCAAGATGGACGTATTGGGAGTTAGCGCGGAAACCTTACGCCTTGGCGGGGCGGTTACTGCTGAGACGGCCATCGCCATGGCAATCGGTGCCTTGGAAAAATCATCCGCCAACATCGCGGTGTCGGTCACGGGCATCGCCGGCCCAGACGGCGACAGCCCGGGCAAACCCGTCGGCCTCGTCCACATGGCCTGCGCCCTGCGAGATGGCGAGACATTGCATGAGAAGCATTTGTTTGGGAATATCGGGCGGCGTAAGGTGAGAGAAGCGACAGTGATTGCGGCTTTGAGGTTGTTTATGCGGGCTATAACAGCAACTATCTAAATAAATCATATACGTCATTCCTGCCCCCCCCTTTAGTTGTCATTCCTGCGCAGGCAGGAACCTAGCTTCTTAAAGAATAATGACATTGAGGATGACTTTATTTTTCTAGCTGGATTCCTGCCTTCGCAGGAATGACGTGGAAAAGGGGCAGGAATGACGTGGAAAAGGGGCAGGAATGACAAGGAAAAGGGGCAGGAATGACGTAAAGGGGGGCATATCGGTAATGGACAGATGGATTACGGATCACGTCCGGAATGACAATGGCGGGACGGGACGGACACAACGGGGAGATCGGGATGACGATGAGAAGCCTTAACGACGGCGAGAATGGTTTATTTTTGGCGTTTTTCTTTTTTTCTGGTGTTTCTGGCTTTGGCGACTTCGGTTTTTAGGTCGGCCATGGCTTTAATTTCTTGTTCTATGACGGCCAATTTTTCTTTTAAGGTTTCGATGACGTTACCTTCTTCTGCCAAGGGGAGAATTTCAATCAGCAGGTCTTTTTTCGTCTGTAGCTGAAGAGTGATCTCTTTTAAATTTGGCTTATTTGATTTCTGGCTCATTAATTTTACATTCTATCATTATTTCGGTTCAATTGCCGCATTGTATCACATACCAAGGCCAACAGAAGCAATTACTTTTCCAGCAGAAATGTGACCTTGGAATGGGCCTTGATATTGCTATGGTGGAGGATCGTTTTTTTCTGAACCAGCGACTGTTCAGCGAAAAATTTATGCCAGCCCTTAACGCTGCGAAAGGTAAAGGGTAAGGGCATGCCTAAGACGCCCTTGCCTTCTATGCCCTTGATTATTTTAATCAGGCCGACAACCATATTTGAATAGAAATCATTCCAGATGACAAATAAATATTGCCAAGGGGAAAAATAGGTATCCTCAAAGATAATCAGGCCACGCCGCGAGCAACGAAGGGCTTCCTTAAAAATATCTTCCTGATGTTTGACATGGTGGAGCATGAAAGCCATGATAATAATATCAAAGCTATTATCCTCAAAAGGCAGATGATGGCCATCATAAAGGTCTATTTGAATGCCAGAGTTGGCATAATTCACCACATCCACGCCGCGTACTTCGGCCTTATATTTTTCGGCGACGGCTTCCCCAAATTTACCATTACCGCAGCCGACATCCAAAACCTGGTCGCCCTCCCCGATGAAGTCGTCAATATCAACAAGCCGCCACGCACGCTCATTTAGCGCGCCGAGGGTCTGTATTTCAACATATTTTTTAGTCGGAATGCATAAATTTACAAAGAATAATATCAGTGACAATAAGAAATAGAATATTGCCAAGGGAAGATACCAAATATTCCGGGCCATGCTGATATACATTATGTCACTCATCGTTGTTTTTTGATGATGCTCAATAGCATTGATCAAATTGACAATCTAGATGCAAAATAAATTATTCTGTTTTAGGGGGATCGTAAAGAATTTTCGCGCGCCCCTCAAAGGCGTGGATCATGTGAGATACGGCTTCGGTGAAAAAGCCGCCGATCATTTTCTCGAAAATTTTATTTCTGAATTCAAAATCCACCAAAAAATCAACGTGGCACGTGCCGTCGTCTTTTTCCGTGAACTGCCAATGGTTGTGCAGGTATTTTAGGGGGCCTTTGATATATTCTACTTCAATACGATCCTCGGTGAATTTGACGTGGGAGGTAAAACGTTCGCGGAACATTTTAAAGCCGATAATCAAGTCCGCATATAGGCTTTCCTCGGTGCGCTTATAGACCCGAACTCCCTGACACCAGGGCAGGAAATCAGCGTATGACTCCACATCAGCGACCATTTGATACATCTGATCTTTGCTATAGGGGAAATCTCTCACTTCGGTGAATCTTGGCATTTTTAGGCCGCCTATCCCTCATTTAAAGGATTTAGCTTAGCCATTTCCGCAATATCAACAGGCGCATCCATTTTCACCTGTGCTTGCATAAGCTTTTTGGCCCGCGCAGCTTTCAACGCCTCAAAATCGTCCCCTGCATGGTGAGAAGATCGGGTCAAGGGTGATGACGCCACATGAAGGAAGCCTTTTGACTTGGCCCTTGCAGCATATTTATCAAACTGTTCCGGCGTAATATAATCAATCAGCGCCGTATGTTTTTTCGTAGGCTGTAGATATTGCCCGATGGTGATAAAATCAATATCGGCCGAGCGCATATCATCCATGACCTGTAAAACTTCGGCCTCAGATTCGCCAAGGCCAACCATGATGCCCGACTTTGTAAAGATGGTCGGGTCACGTTCTTTCACCCGATCAAGAAGCCGCAATGAATGAAAATACCGCGCCCCGGGCCGAATATAATTATACAGGCGCGGCACGGTTTCCAGATTATGGTTAAAGACGTCCGGCTTCGCGGCGACGACCTTTTCCATGGCACCCGGCTTATTACGAAAATCTGGGGTCAGAATTTCAATGGTGGTATGAGGCGCATGTTCGCGCAGTTTTTGAATAACTTTAACAAATTGATCCGCGCCGCCATCATCCAGATCATCCCGGTCTACGGAGGTAATCACAATATGATTAAGCCCCATTTTTCCTGCTGCAATGGCCACATTATCAGGTTCCATCAGGTCAACAGGGTTACCCTTCCCCGTTTTGATATTGCAAAAACGACAAGCCCTTGTACAGGTATCCCCAAGGATCATCACGGTGGCATGTTTTTTCTGCCAACATTCGCCAATATTCGGGCAAGCCGCTTCCTCACAAACCGTATTCAAGTTCAAGTCCCGCATCATTTTGAAGGTTTCTTGATAACCTTTCGATACGGGGGCCTTGACCCTGATCCAGTCAGGTTTACGTCTGTATTCGCCAGTCTTAGTCATATAAAGCAATCTTAGTCATTTAAAGCAGTCTCAGTCATTTAAAAATGTATCACCTTACCATAAGCATCCAGAACGCTTTCATGCATCATTTCAGACAACGTCGGATGCGGGAATACCGTATGCATCAATTCCGCTTCCGTGGTTTCAAGCGTGCGCGCAATGGTATAGCCTTGTATCATCTCGGTCACTTCAGCGCCCACCATATGTGCGCCCAGCAACTCACCTGTTTTAGCATCAAATACCGTCTTTACAAGCCCTTCCGCCTCGCCAAGCGCAATTGCCTTGCCATTCCCCATGAAGGGAAAACGGCCGACGCGGACTTTATGGCCTTTATCTTTTGCGGCTTTTTCGGTCAGGCCAACGCTTGCCACTTGAGGACGGCAATAGGTACAGCCCGGGATGTTGCCTTTATCAATGGGGTGCAAGTCCTTGATTTCTTTATTCCCTTTGTCACGAGCGATTTTTTCAATCACGATAACGCCTTCATGGCTGGCCTTATGGGCGAGCCACGGCGGGCCCGTCAGATCGCCAATAGCATGAACGCCTGGGACGCCCGTATGACCCCATTCATCAGCCACAATATGGCCCCGATCAATCTTAATGCCATTTTCTTCAAGGCCAATATTTTCCACATTGCCGGTGATTCCAATGGCGACAATCACGCGGTCAACTTCAATGGCCAGCGATTTCCCTTTATTGTCCTCAACCGTGCAAACAACAGTGTCTTTTTTCTTGTCCAATTTGGTCACAGAGGAAGAGAGGAGAATTTTGAGACCTTGAGATTTAAATGATTTGAGAGCAAAGGCAGAAATTTCTTCGTCTTCCACCGGAAGAACGCGGTCCATCATCTCGACGACCGTCACATCCGCGCCAAGTTCATTATAAAAACTCGCGAACTCAATGCCAATAGCACCAGAACCAATGACCAAAAGTCTTTTCGGCATCACGTTGGGCACAAGGGCATGACGATAGGTCCAGATTTTATCGCCGTCGGCTTTCAAATGCGGTAATTCCCGCGCCCGCGCGCCCGTGGCCAGAATAATATCTGTCGCCTCAATATCAGCGAGTTTTTTACCGTCCTTGGTCACGCTTAAGAGATGAGGACTTACCAGCTTTCCTTCGCCGACAATAACCGTGATCTTGTTTTTCTTCATCAAATGGGCAATGCCGCCGCTAAGTTGTGCGGCGATCCCTCGGCTACGCTGCACGACTTTATCAAGGTCAAACCCAAGATTTTCCGCCACAAGGCCGTAGTCTGCGGCATGTTTCATATTGTGAAAAACTTCGGCAGAACGGAGCAAGGCTTTGGTGGGGATACAGCCCCAATTCAGGCAAATCCCCCCAAGGTTTTCCCGCTCAATCACAGCCGTTTTAAACCCCAGCTGCGCCGCCCGAATGGCCGCAACATACCCGCCCGGGCCGCCGCCGAGAACGACAATATCGTATTTTTCTTTTGTCATAACCTTATTCCTTACAGCAGCATCGTTGAGGGATATTCAAGGAACGTCTTGATCGCCCCGAGGAATTCTGAACCAACCGCCCCATCAATGGCCCGGTGATCACAGGCCAGATTTACGGACATGACCGTAGCAGGCGTCATAACGCCGTCCTTGACCACAACCCGTTGTTCGCCGCTTCCGACCGCAAGGATCGCGGCCTGCGGCGGATTAATCACCGCTTGAAATTGTTTAATGCCCATCATCCCAAGGTTGGAGATAGAGAAGGTTCCGCCCGCATAATCTTCTGGCATAAGTTTGCCGTCCCGCGCCTTTTTAGCCAGCATCTTGGTTTCTTCAGAAATCTGGCGCAGTCCCTTTTGTTCCGCGCCCCTAATGACGGGCGTAATTAAGCCGCCGGGAATGGCAACCGCTACGGACACATCGGCCCGGCTATATTGCCGCATGACATCGCCGCCAAACTGCACATTAGCCGCAGGGACTTTTTTCAAAGCCAAGGCACAGGCCCGAATAATAAAGTCATTGACCGATATTTTATATTCATCCGACATGCTGTTTAAGTCTTTTCTCGCTTGAAGAAGATTATCCAGCTCAATATCAACACCGAGATAGAAATGCGGCACGGTCTGTTTTGATTCTGTCAGGCGTTTGGCAATTGTTTTACGCATATTGCTGAGCTTGACTTCCTCGAATGGCGCCTCCCCGTCAAGCGCTGCCGCCATGACGGCAGGTGCCGCAGTCTTCGCCGCCGGCGTGAAGTTTTCCACATCCCGTTTAATCACACGGCCCCGTGGGCCGGTTCCTGAAACGTCCGTAATATCAATATTCTTTTGAGCCGCTATGCGCCGCGCAAGGGGAGAAGAAAAAACCCGCCCTTGATGTGAAGGCGCTTCTTCAGGGGCCGTCTTTACAGCCACAGGTGGCGCAGCAACAGGTGCGACAGGTGCCTCTGCAACCGGAACTTCCGCTTTACTTTCTGAGATATTATCCAGAGTGGACGCGTCTTCCCCCTCTTCAAGGAGAACCGCGATCAACGTGCCCACAGCTACATTTTCAGCGCCTTCTGTGACGAAAATTTTACCCACCACGCCTTCATCGATGGATTCAAATTCCATGGTGGCTTTATCGGTTTCAATTTCGGCAAGGATAGTGCCGCTTTCCACGGCATCGCCTTCTTTTACCAGCCATTTTGCCAGCGTTCCCGTTTCCATTGTCGGGGACAATGCGGGCATAAATAATTCGATCGCCATTACTTGTCTCCTTCTTTATAAGAAATATTTTTGTCCTTATAACAAACTTTTTTGGCAGCCTCGACCACCTGATCATCGGTAACAACCGCAAGTTTTTCAAGGTTCGCGGCATATGGCATCGGCACATCTTCATTAGTCACCCGTATGACGGGGGCGTCCAAATAATCAAAGGCATCTTCCATAAGCCGTGCGGAAACTTCAGAACTGATGGAGCAGCTCGCCCAGCCTTCCTCGACGCAAACGGCACGATTGGTTTTCTGTACAGAGGTGATCACGGTTTCCATATCAAGCGGCCGCAACGTCCGAAGATCAATCACTTCGGCGCTGATGCCTTCTGCGGCCAACTTATCTGCGGCCTGAAGGGCAAATTTTATGCCAATGGAATAGCTGATCAAGGTGACATCGCTGCCTTCCCTCACCACCTTTGCTTTGCCCAATGGGACGGTATAATCCTCAATATCGGGCACATCGAAACTGGATCCATAAATCATTTCATTCTCAAGAAAAATTACGGGATTTGGATCTTTGATGGCCGATTTAAGCAATCCCTTGGCATCCGCCGAAAAATAAGGTGCGACGACAATCAAGCCCGGCACATGGGCATACCATGAGGCATAATTCTGGCTATGCTGTGCGCCAACACGGCTGGCCGCCCCATTAGGCCCCCGAAAGACGATAGGGCATCTTATCTGTCCGCCAGACATGTAATTGGTCTTTGCCGCCGAATTGACAATATGGTCAATCGCCTGCATGGCAAAATTAAAGGTCATAAACTCAACGATCGGCTTCAGTCCCGCCATGGACGCCCCAACGCCAAGCCCCGCAAAGCCATGTTCCGTAATGGGCGTATCGATAATCCGCCTGTCACCGAATTCTTCATGTAAGCCCTGGGTCACTTTGTAAGCGCCCTGATATTCCGCCACTTCTTCGCCCATGACAAAAACATTGTCATCAAGGCGCATTTCCTCTGCCATCGCATCGCGCAGAGCTTCCCGCACAGTGGTAGAAGTATAGGTGGTACCGGCGGGAAGATCTTCTTCGATGATAGCTTGGGCAACAGGCGCGGGCACTTGTCGATCAGTTGCTGGCGTATTTGTCACGGGCACATCGGGAGCGGATATCACCTCAGCGGCTGCGGCAATGTTGATGTCTTTCATATGTGAGGCATCCTCGCCGTCCTCCAGCAAGATAGCGATCACCGTTCCAACGGCAATAGCTTCGCTGCCGCCCGGGACAATAATTTTGCCTACAACGCCATCTTCGTCGGTTTCAAGCTCCATGGTGGCTTTGTCTGTTTCAATCTCGGCCAAGACATCCCCTGCGGCGACCTTGTCGCCTTCCGCAACAGTCCACTTGGCCACGGTTCCTTCGGTCATTGTCGGTGACATGGCGGGAAGCATAATTTCTATGGTCATCTATATCGTCCCTTATTCTGCGACTAAAACATCAGTGTAAAGCTCAGATGCGTCCGGTTCAGGCGCTTCCTGGGCAAATTTTGCAGCCTCTGCAACAATCGACTTAAGCTCTTTATCGACAGCCTTCAGATCTTCTTCGCTGGCAATGTTGCCCTCAAGTAAACGTTTCTTGACCTGATCTATGGGATCGTGATCTGCTCTCATTTTTTGAACTTCTTCCTTTGACCGATATTTGGCAGGGTCAGACATGGAATGCCCACGGTAACGATAGGTATTCATTTCAAGTAAGATGGGGCCATTGCCCGCGCGGCACCAGCTCACGGCACGCGTCGCCGCTTCGCGAACCGCCAGGACGTCCATGCCATCCACGGCCTCGCCCGGAATACGGAAGCTTTCCCCCCGTTTATGTAGCTCAATCTCCGAAGAGGCCCGTTTCACAGCCGTCCCCATGGCATATTGATTATTCTCAATCACAAAAATAACCGGAAGGCTCCAGAGTTCAGCCATATTGAAGCTTTCATATATCTGTCCCTGATTTGACGCCCCATCGCCAAAATACACAACAGACACATTGTCCGTGCCTTTATATTTATGGGCAAAACCAAGTCCGGCCCCGATGGGAACCTGAGCCGCCACAATACCATGCCCGCCGTAGAAACCATGTTCCACACTGAACATATGCATAGAGCCACCCTTGCCCTTCGAAATACCCGCCGCCCGGCCTGTTAATTCCGCCATAATGACTTTAGGGTCAATTTTACAGGCCAGCATATGTGCATGGTCCCGATAACTTGTCAGCACCGTATCGCCGTCCCTTAAGGCCGACTGGATACCGGTAACAACGGCCTCCTGCCCGATATATAAATGACAAAAACCGCCGATCAATCCCATGCCGTACATTTGCCCGGCCTTCTCCTCGAAGCGGCGCATCAAGAGCATCTCACGGTAAAATGATAGCAACTCATCTGATGTCGCCGTAGGCTCAGCGGCCTTTACAGGCTTACGCCGTGCCACGCGCTTTGCAGGCTTGCGCCCTGGGGAGGGGGGTATCTTTTTCACGACTTTTTTTGCCGTTGCCTTAGGTCCCGTTGCTTTATTCACCATATTAATCAGCCCATCCTGCTAATTTAAAAAAATATATTTAGCGATATCTCTATAGTATATTCGTGTATTTTTTGTAAATATTGTATGAAAGTTATTGAAATACAAGCTTAATTTTAAATTAACCATTATTAGATTAATTATCGAGATTAACGCATTGAAATTGAAAAGAGAAAAAAATAAAAGCCCGCTGACTGAAAAATAAAAAAACTTATTTATTCTCAATAATGACGATTTCATCTTTATGCATAAGGCCCAACATTTCACGGGATTTTTCATCGAGAAAATCCGGGTTAACCCGGTTAGGCTGCAAAAGTTCAACATGGGATTCAAGCCCCCTCTTCCGCTCGCGCACCAAACCATACTGTTGTTCCAAAACAGAAATTTCGTCAAGCAGGTTGGTCTTTGCCTGCATACCGCGCAAGCCATAGATCAAAAAATAGACAATAATCATCGCGCAGATGGTCGGAACAACCATCTTGTTAAATCTCTTCAATATATTGCGTGTCTTTGTCATACCCTTAAAGAATCATACCTGATTCGCCCGGTCAAGACTTTTTTATTTTTTCTTTGAGAATAAAGACGCTAGCCCCGTAAAATACTTGTGCCGGCATATTGAGCCGCTTCGCCTAAGGCTTCTTCAATACGGATCAGCTGATTATATTTTGCCAGCCGGTCGGAGCGCGCCAGGGAACCTGTTTTAATTTGACCACAATTGGTCGCCACGGCGAGGTCGGCAATGGTTGCATCCTCTGTTTCACCAGACCGATGAGACATAACAGACGTATAGCTGGCTCGGTGCGCCATATGAACCGCGTCAAAAGTTTCGGTCAACGTGCCAATTTGATTCACTTTGATCAAGATCGAGTTCGCTACGCCCTTTTTAATACCGTCCGATAAACGCTCCGGATTAGTCACAAACAAATCATCCCCGACCAATTGAACCTTATCCCCGACAAGGTCTGTGAGGGTTTTCCAGCCTTCCCAATCATCTTCATCCATGCCATCTTCGATGGAACATATGGGATAACGGCGACAAAGGTCTGCGTAATAGGCCGCCATTTCGCCGCTGTCCAAGGTTTTACCTTCCCCGGCCAGCACATATTTTCCGTCTTTATAAAATTCTGAGGAGGCCGCATCAAGGGCCAGCATAATATCTTCGCCCGGCTTATATCCTGCGGCCTCTATGGCCTGCATGATGAAATCTAACGCGCCGCGCGTTCCGCTCAGATTTGGCGCAAATCCGCCCTCATCGCCCACGCTCGTACTGAGACCGGCATCGGATAATTTACCTTTCAACGTATGAAAAATTTCAGCGCCCATACGCACCGCATCACGGATATTACCTGCAGAGACCGGCATAATCATGAATTCTTGAATATCAATAGGATTGTCCGCATGTTCGCCGCCATTAATGATATTCATCATAGGAACCGGTAACATTCGCGCAGATGGCCCGCCAAGATAATTATAAAGCGGTAAAGCGGCCTCATCTGCCGCCGCCTTAGCTGCCGCCAGACTCACCCCTAATATGGCATTGGCCCCCAGGCGAGATTTATTTGCCGTCCCATCAAGATCACACATAACTTTATCAAGAATGATCTGTTCTTCCGCGTCAAGACCCGTCAGCGCATCATAAATTTCACCATTCACGGCCTCAACCGCCTTCAAAACGCCTTTACCAAGATAACGCGAACCGCCGTCACGTAGCTCGACCGCCTCATGTGCGCCCGTAGAGGCCCCGGACGGTACCGCCGCGCGGCCAAACGCCCCCGTTTCCAGCGTTACGTCAACTTCAACTGTCGGATTACCCCGGCTGTCTAAAATTTCACGGCCTTTGATATCAATAATTGCAGTCATATTTTACCTCAATAAATATATAAAGTTAAACCAGCCGAGATTGTTTCACCGCCGCCTTAATGAAAGACGCAAACAACGGATGTGGCTCAAATGGTTTGGATTTTAATTCTGGATGAAATTGCACCCCAATATACCAGGGGTGCCCCTTTATTTCCACTATTTCAGGAAGTAATCCATCCGGGGATAAGCCAGAAAAAGTCAACCCCGCATCTTCCAATTGTCGACGGTAATTGATATTTACCTCATACCGATGGCGATGGCGTTCGGAAATAGAAAGCCCGCCATAAATGTCACTTACCCGGCTTCCTGTGGCGAGCTTTGCTTCATAGGCCCCCAGCCGCATGGTGCCGCCTTTATCACCGTCCTCAGTACGCACTTGCAGCGCCTCGCCCTGATTCCATTCGGTCATAAGGCCGACAACAGGATGGTCACATTGTCCAAATTCTGTTGAGCTTGCCCCGGCGATACCCGCCATATTACGGGCGGCTTCGACACAAGCCATTTGCATGCCAAAACATATGCCAAAATAGGGAATATTTCGCTCCCGGGCAAAACGCGCCGCCGCGATCTTACCTTCCGCACCGCGCTCGCCAAAACCGCCCGGCACCAAAATCCCGTCTATATGCTCCAAATGGGCCGCAAGGTCGGTGGTTTCTTCAAAAATCTTTGCATTGAACCATTCAATATTAACCTTAACATTATTGGCAAAGCCGCCGTGAATAAGGGCCTCTATCAAAGATTTATAAGCATCCTTTAGCTCTGTATATTTCCCAACTACGGCAATTGTTACTTCGCCTTCCGGGCTATTCACATGCGTCATGATGTCATGCCAGCGCGTCAGGTCAGCATCCGTTAATCCCGGATCAATACCAAAGGACGACAATACTTCTGCATCAAGACCTTCAGCGTGATAATTTAATGGCACTTCATAAATGCTTGTCGAGTCCAACGCCTGAATCACGGCGGATTCGCGCACATTACAGAAAAGCGCTATTTTGCGGCGGTCAGAATCTTCAATGTCATGCTCCGTACGGCAAACCAACACGTCTGGCTGGATGCCAATACTGCGTAATTCTTTCACGGAATGCTGGGTCGGTTTTGTTTTCAGCTCTCCTGCGGCACTCAGATACGGCACCAAAGTCAAATGGATATAACAGACATTGGCTTTCCCAAGGTCATTGCCCAGCTGACGAATGGCCTCCATAAAGGGCAAGCTTTCAATATCGCCAATGGTTCCGCCAATTTCGCAGAGAACAAAGTCCGTATTCGGCCCTACATCTGACGTGGCGAAGTCCTTAATCGCGTTGGTCACATGAGGGATAACCTGTACCGTTGCACCAAGATAATCGCCGCGTCTTTCTTTGCTCAAAATATCGCTATATATCCGGCCAGACGAGACGCTATCGCTTTTGCGAGATGGCACGCCAGTGAACCGTTCATAGTGACCAAGATCAAGATCCGTCTCGGCCCCGTCATCGGTAACAAATACTTCGCCATGCTGATAGGGTGACATGGTTCCAGGATCAACATTTAAATAGGGGTCAAGTTTTCGCAGGCGAACCGTATAGCCGCGAGATTGAAGTAAAGCGGCAAGGGCGGCTGATAATATGCCTTTCCCTAGGGAAGAAACCACACCGCCTGTAATAAAAATATAACGTGTCATGGACAGATACAATCCCGAGAAAATTTAGTATGACAAACCATATTGTATATGGCGTTATGTAATATCCCTGAGCAGACGTTTCAGAACAGTTATAATTCAGAATCCGGAATAATAACAGGATCTGCTTTGCCATCAACAGGCTCTTTTGGAACTGTTTTTTCAAGAGCGGATTTCGGCGCATCAAAAACAGAACTCTCCGCAGAATGTTGTTTCGCCATAACAGCGAGCCCAAGACTGGTCGCAAAAAAACCGGCGGCCAAATAAGTTGTAACGCGCGTGATCAAGGTTGCCGAACCCCGGCCAGACATGGCGCCGCCCTGACCGCCGCCCATACCAAGGGCACCACCAGACGACCGCTGTATCAGAATGAGAACAACTAAACTGACTGTAAAAATCAAATGAATAACAAGAATAATCTCTTGCATATCTTAAAACTCTTCTCTTAATTAATTAGCCTATATGAATAATTATGTTGGCTTTTACTCTAATCTGTTTCATATGGCTAGTCTAAAATTTATAACTTTAAAAAACGCCTGTTGTCATAGCCAAAAAACCTATTGATAGCTTTCAATAATGCCATAGAAATCTTCCGCTTTTAAACTGGCCCCGCCAACCAATGCCCCATTCACATGAGGGACTGACATTAATTCACGGGCATTTGAGGCTTTAACGGAGCCGCCATATTGAATCGGCACCATTTCGCCCGCATTTCCAAACCGTTCCAAGAGCAATTTACGGATGACGGTATGAACCTCTTCGACATCACTCGCGGTTGGCGTTTTTCCTGTACCGATAGCCCAGACTGGCTCATACGCTATGACGGTATTTTCCGCTGTCGCGCTACTGGGTATAGAATTTATAACTTGTGACGTCACGACGTCCAAAGTATCGCCGCTTTCGCGCTGCGCCTCACTCTCGCCGACACAAATAATTGCCGTTAACCCTTGTCCCTGTGCAGCCTCTGCCTTTGCCTTCACCATGTCATTTGTCTCGCCATGATCGGCCCGGCGCTCGGAATGACCGACAATAACGTAACGGCAGCCAAGATCCTTTAACATAGCAGCAGAAATGTCCCCAGTATGGGCACCGCACTCTGCCATGTGGCAATCTTGCGCGCCAATATCGATTCCTTTTCCCGAAAGATGCGAAATCAGCGTTGCGGGGGGACAAATCACGACATCACAATTGACCCTTTTTTGTGCCAGCAAAATGTTTAATTTTTCGATTTCCTGGACGCTGGCCCTTAGGCCGTTCATTTTCCAATTACCGGCGACGAGAGCTTTAGGGACGGCCATATTTGTTTCCTATATATTTAAAATTCAGGTCTCCATGCCTAACAGAAAAACTATATATTTTCTACATCCAACATCTAAAAAACATAAACAATTGTACTTCTGTGCCTTAAACTATTTCTTTTGGGCCCTTTTGGGCTTGCGATGCCCTTCTCTGGCCACTATCATGCCTCAAATTTTCTTGGATTCTACAGATCATAATTAAAACGGGTACAGACATATATGTTACAGTTATTTAGAAGCGGCCTGACCTCTTACTTTGCCACAGCATTACTCGGACTATTGATTGCCAGCTTTGCCTTATGGGGTATTGGTGGTGATGTCTTAAGTAGTAAAAGCAGAAATATAGCAGAAATTGGGCGTGATAAAATAACGGTCAATGAATATGCCCAATATTTTCAGAATAATTTTAGCGAAATCCAGCAGAAATCAGACGGAAAAGTAACGCGCGAAATGGTTATTGATCAGGGCCTGGCGAGAAAATGGGCGGCTGATTTGGTTCAAAGAGAAACATTTTCCTATACAGCCCATAACTTAAATATCCGGACAACTGATGAAGACCTCAGAAAATACATCATGGGCATTGACGCTTTCCAAGATACCTTTGGAGAATTTAGTAAAAGTAATTTCGAACGCATTGCAAAATATCAAGGACAAACCTCCAGCAAATTTGAAAAAATTCTGCGCCGTGATCTGGAACGACAAAGTTTAATGACAGCAATCGCTAGCGCTGCATCCGTCCCCAAAGCTGTTGAAAAAACTTTTCTGAAATTCTTATTGGAAGAAAGAACAGCGGAAATTGTCACTCTTCCGCAGAGTGCTATAAAGGAGGTTCCTGCTGCGACTGAAGAAACGCTCAAAAAATATTATGAAGATCACGCGGCAAATTATATGGCCCCGGAATATCGTGACATAAGATTCATTCGCCTTTCCGCCAGCGACTTTGAAAAAGACGTTTCCGTCACGGACGAGGAAATAGAAAAAGCCATGAGCGATGCGTCTCAGGCTGTCCCTGAAACGGAGAAACGTAATTTTGAGCAACTGCTTTTTGATGATAAAAAAACAGCGGATAAAGCCTATGCCGACCTTAAAGCGGGCCGGTCTTTTGAAGATATCATCATGGCCTCTGGCACGAGCGTAGAAGAATCTTCCGTAGCAGATCAAAATAAAACAGACGTCAATAATACCTATGGGGAAGCATCTTCTGATGCTATTTTTGCCGCCAAAGAAGGGGCCTATACCACCCCAATAGAAACAGATTTTGGCTGGCGGATTTTTAATATCACAAAAATTTCCGCAGAAAAAATCAATGTAGAAGCCTTAAAGGCCGAGACAGAGAAACATCTAAAGGCCGAAAAAGAACTCGATATTCTTTATAAAAAGTCTGAACTTATCAATGATGAACTGGCGGCCGGCGGGTCTCTTTCGGATATCTCGGCAAAACTGTCCCTTCCCCTGAAAGTGGCCGTAAATATAGATGCCAAAGGCTATAATTCAAAAGGTGATGTGGTGGCGGGCATTCCTGCTGACCCCATGTTCCTGACCAAGGTGTTTGAAGCCCTGGAAGATGATGAGCCTATTTTAGAAGAAATGGATAATGGCGAATATTTTATTTTTGCCGTAGATAATATTCAACCAAAAACCCTGCGCCCTTTCGAAGACGTTAAAACCAGTGTTGTTGATTTATGGACCAAGGAAACCCGGAGGGAAATGGCCCGCAAAGAAGCCACCACACTCTTGACAAAGGCACAAGACGGCGCCGCGATGAAAGATCTCTCCAAAAACACCACAGGGGCTTCCTACACTGCCGTCACCCTGCCTCGTAACGACCAGACAGGTAAGGTCACGAAGGCCCTGCATAACAGCATTTTCGCGCTGGATATTGGTCATAGTCAAATCATGCCAGCCGCCGATAATAATGGCTTCGTTGTGGTTAAAGTTCTGTCACGAAAGTTCCCTGACAACGCCTTGCTTGATAAAGGGAATAGTCAGTTAACTAGCTTGTTAAAACAGGAATACCAGCAGCGGTTTCTGTCTAACTATTGGCGCTATTTAGAGGTAAATCTGCCGGTTAAAATAAATGAAAACGCGGTGAGATCCGTCAATAACCAGTTGTCGTCACGGGAAGAATAATGTCCGTTTCTCCCGACTTCTCCCTATTTGAAGCGACCTATAAAAAGCACAAGCCTCAGGTAATCTGGACAACGCTTGTTGCAGATTTGGAAACCCCCATATCCGCTTTTATGAAGATTTGTGCGGATCATGAGGCCTATAGCTGCCTGCTTGAATCCGTTGAAGGTGGCGCTATTCGCGGACGATATACCTTCATCGGACTTAAGCCTGATATCATATGGCGCTGTAAGGGCAACAAAGCAGAAATTAACCGGCAGGCGCTCACCCGCCCTGATGATGACACAGCCTTTATCCCTCAAGAGAAAGGCGCCTTGGATAGCCTCAGGGATCTCTTGGAAGACTCCCTCATTAATTTACCGGAAGGCCTGCCGCCGTCTGCTGCGGGGCTAATTGGATATATGGGCTACGATACGATCCGCCTCATGGAAAAACTCCCTGCCCCCAAAGAAGATAAAATAGGCACTCCGGACGGCATGTTTTTACGGCCAACCATTATGGTGGTTTTTGATTCCGTCACCGATCTCCTCACCATTGTTACCCCCGTCAGGCCAATAACAGGCATGTCGCCCAAGAAAGCTTATCTTTTTGCAGAAGAAAGAATTGCCGACATGGAGCAGGCGCTGTCTCGCCCCCTTCGCGGATCACAGAAAATGTCGGATAATCTTCTTGATTTGGAAGAGCCAATATCCAATACGCCAAAAGAAAAATATATTGATATGGTTTTGCGGGCCAAAGAATATATCAAAGCAGGTGATATATTTCAGAGCGTTCTGTCACAGCGTTTCACCACAAAATTCACCTTGCCTCCCTTTGCTCTCTACCGTGCCTTGCGGCGAACAAACCCCTCGCCTTTTCTCTATTACTTAAAGTTTGGTGATTTTTCCGTCATCGGATCTAGTCCAGAAATTCTTGTCAGGCTCAGGGACGGCGAAATTACGGTGCGTCCCATCGCCGGAACGCGCCCAAGGGGCAAAACCTCCCTAGAAGATAAAGAATTGGCCCAGGATTTACTGGCTGATCCCAAGGAATTAGCCGAACATCTCATGCTGCTCGATCTTGGACGCAATGATGTGGGGAAGGTCGCCAAGACGGGAACTGTGGCCCCAACGCAAAAAATGACCATTGAACTCTATTCACATGTCATGCATATCGTCTCAGAAGTGCGGGGGGAAATAGACCCTAAATATGATGCCTTACAGGCCTTCGCCGCAGGGTTTCCTGCAGGTACGGTCAGCGGCGCCCCAAAGGTTCGCGCCATGGAAATCATTGATGAATTGGAAGTGGACAAACGGGGCATTTATGCCGGCGCCGTGGGGTATTTTTCTGCAGATGGCAGTATGGATACCTGCATAGTCCTGAGAACAGCCATTGTTAAGGACGGATTAATGCATGTGCAAGCCGGCGCTGGTGTGGTGGCCGATAGCGACCCAGAATCAGAATATGCCGAATGCCAAGCCAAGGCCCGCGCTCTTTTCCGGGCGGCCGAAGAGGCGTTACATTTCGCCGGTGAGCCGAAAACCCAATAAATCATAGTTTAATGGGCTGTAATAGAAAGCTTACTCGCTTTGGCCAGCAATATCTTGTCATATTTTTCTTTGATGAGGTAAGATAAGGGAACAATTGTTATGCCTTTTTCCTTTAAGCTGGGCAACCAAAGTGATAAGGCTTCTATTGTCTCTGCATAAGGATGACCGATAGCGATGGCATTGCCACGTCTTAGCGCCATTGTCTCCAATTTTTGCAACTGGTGCAGAATATAGCTAACATCCCGCTTGTTATCCAAAAAGAAATCCCGCGTGACATTAGGGATATCTTTATCCGTAGCCATTTTAGCCAATAAAGATTTTCGAGAGGTACGGGAATCGAGAATGAGCAAGCCACGCTTTTTTGCCTCATTTAAAATCAGGTTCAATCCGCTTGTGTCTTCCGTAAAGGCGCTTCCCATATGATTATTAAACCCCACATAGCCCGCGAACTGAGAGAGATTAAAGGACAATTCCTGCAACATTTTCTGCCTCGAAACGCCGGTTATAAGCGCATGGGGGCCAGGGTCCATATTACCGTGCGGTTCCATAGGCAGATGAACCATCAATTCATGGCCTTTGCTTCTGGCTAGCCGCGTCACGTCATAAAGATCCGCAGCATAAGGCAGGAAGGACAGCGTTAAAGGAGCTTTAAAGTCAATGATGGCAAGCGTTTTATCCCTCACCACGCCCAAATCATCAATGACAATAGCAATTTGGGCATTCCCCTCAACAAGGCCAGTGACCGTTACCGCATTAGCTTCCCATGCTTTTATAGTGGGCGTTTTGGGCGCAAGAGGAAAATCCACATCCCTATTTTTCACGCGCGGCCCTCGCCTATCTTCTGGCGTATTTTTGGATCGCCGCACCACCATATGAACAATTTGATGCTCTTCTTCAAAGGCAAGTGCCGCCACTGTTTTATCCTTATGGCCATTGTGATGGTCATAAAAAATCCAGATGCCAGCGGACGCCAGCCCGATGAACAGAAAATAGGTAAGTAAAAGGGCCTCTTTCCGATAGCGCCATAAGAAAGCCACCAGTCTTCGCGTCACTATTTTCACTTATAACCCTTACCCACAGCCCTAGTCCTTCGCTCTTAAGAGAAAATTCTATGTCAATCACTCACGGCATATTGTTATTTTTTCAATTCACATATAATGTAGCAAAAAAAAAGTAACCATATCATTAAATGTTTGCCAGAACCTATAAAGACAACCCACAATGAGAAGTCAACCTATATATGACCGACCTTTTTGATACGACCGCGACTCCGCCTGAATATTCTGCTAAGGACATTGAAGTACTCGAAGGGCTGGAACCCGTCCGCCTGCGCCCGGGCATGTATGTGGGCGGCACCGATGAACGGGCGCTGCACCATCTTGTTTCCGAAGTACTCGATAATTCCATGGATGAAGCCGTCGCAGGGCACGCCACGAGAATCGAAATCCAAATGCATGCCGATGGGTCGATCAGTGTTTCTGATAATGGGCGCGGTATTCCGGTCGATCCTCACCCAAAATTCAAGAATATATCCGCACTAGAAGTTATTTTCACGACCCTTCATTCCGGTGGTAAGTTTAACAGTAAGGCCTATGAGACATCGGGCGGCCTCCATGGGGTCGGCATTTCGGTGGTCAACGCCCTGTCCGAATGGTTGATCGTTGAAGTCGCGCGAGAGAAACAGATATGGCAGCAAAGTTTTTCACGGGGGAAGCCAACATCCAAATTGGAAAATATCGGCGTTGCCAATAATCGTCGCGGCACGAAGGTGACGTTTTTTGCTGATCACGAAATTTTCGGAAAAACGGCCCAAATGAAACCTAGCAAGCTTTACCAGCTCGCAAAATCAAAGGCTTACCTATTTCGCGGTGTGGAAATACGTTGGCAATGTGATCCGTCTTTACTCAAAGATGGGGAAAGCGTGGCGGAGAAAGATGTCTTTCATTTCCCCGGCGGCCTCAATGATTATTTGACAACCGCTATGGAAAAAAGGCCCCGCGTTACCGAAGAAAGCTTCCATGGCATCTCGCCCCTGGCCGATGATATGGGCCGCGTTGAATGGGCCGTCAGCTGGCCTGAATATGGCGACGGCAATATTCGCTCTTACTGTAATACAGTCCCCACCCCCATTGGCGGCACCCATGAAGGCGGCATAAGGGCGGCTCTTTTGAAGGGAATCAAGGCCTATGCCGAATTAATTGGCAACAAAAAAGCGGCCGCTATTACCGGCGAAGACATCTTCGTGAACAGCTATAGCCTTATTTCTCTGTTTATCAAAAACCCTCAATTTCAAGGTCAGACAAAAGACAAATTAACCAATCCAGAGGCGGCAAAGCTTGTGGAAAATGCCATTCGCGATCATTTTGATCACTGGCTCAGCGGTTCCCCCGCCATGGCTAACGACTTGCTGGCATGGGCATTGGAGCGGGCCGAGGAACGTCTGCGCCGGCGGGAAGAAAAGGACGTAAAGCGGAAAACAGCCACCAACAAACGTAAATTACGCCTGCCCGGAAAGCTTTCTGATTGCAGTCAGGATGCGCCGCTCGGCACGGAAATATATATTGTGGAAGGCGATTCTGCGGGGGGATCCGCAAAGCAGGCCCGCGACCGCAAGACCCAGGCCATTCTACCCATTCGCGGTAAAATTCTCAATGTGGCCAGTGCCACGCGCGATAAAATTCGCGGCAATCAGGAAATTGCCGATATTACCCTCGCCCTGGGATGCGGGGCTGGAGATAAATATTGCGAGGATGATTTGCGCTATGAAAAAATTGTCATCATGACCGATGCGGATGTGGACGGGGCCCATATTGCGACGCTTTTAATCACCCTTTTTTATCAAGAAATGCCGGAATTAATCAAAAATGGCCATTTGTATCTCGCGCAACCGCCTCTCTACCGTATCGCCCAAGGCGGTACAGTCTTTTATGCCAGAGATGATCAGCATAAAGACGAGCTGATGGCAACGGAATTCACAGGCCGGGGAAAAATCGAGATTAGCCGATTTAAAGGCTTGGGCGAGATGCCTGCCGCCCAGCTAAAAGAAACCACTATGAAACGGGACAAACGTACTCTTCTGCGCGTTGTGATCCCCCAAGGCGCGCGCCTAGACACCGCCGAACGTGTGGATCAGCTCATGGGGAAAAGACCAGAACTTCGCTTTCAGTTCATTCAAGAAAACGCCGATAAAGTCGCGGAGCTGGATATCTAGGGGGTCATGAATAGGCTCCTTTCAGGGAGCCGCAACAGTTACATTTTTTCTTAGCTGAATTTTTGGAGTCATATTAAGCCATTTAGAGAATTTCTCATGTAATATGCCGACCTCCACAGGTTTCGAGATAAAATCATCCATACCGGCGGCAATACATTCAATTTGATCACGTTTCATGGCATTGGCCGTAAAGGCAACGATGGGTGTCCGCCGCTTTTTCCCTGTCGCTTCAATCTCTCTGATTTTTGTGGAGGCTTCCATACCATCCATAATAGGCATTTGGCAATCCATCAAGATAAGGTCAAAAATTTCTTGATTAAACTTTTCCAGAGCTTCCAATCCATTTTCTGCCGTTGATATTGTACAGTCCCAGCCTTTAAGGATCTCTGATGCGATCATTTTATTGACCTCATTATCTTCGACGAGAAGAATATGTTTATCCTTAAAATTGATTAACACGTCTTTTTGTATCACATGATCAGACGAACCGCATGGTGTTAAGAGAGAATTTTCCTCGCCATTGCGGCGCGCCTTCATGACAGTAGAGACAAAGCCAGCCACTTCTCGCGGAAATATGGGCTTTGTAAAATAGCCTTCAACCCCCATCTCCGTTATATCTTGAGCCTCACTTAACAGGGGAAGTGGTATGGCCATGATCATCACAATCTCCGAAAGATTAGGATCAGATTGAATGATCCGCACTAGGTCGCGCCCCCTCATTTCTGGCATATGATAATCGATAATGGCCAAATCATAGGGTTTTCCTAATTGCGCGGCCATTTTCAGCTCAATCAAGGCTTGTTTTCCCGATAAAACCCCGCTCGTATTGGCCCCTTCGGATCGCAATTGCTCTGCGATGATGTCCCCGGCAATCAAATTATCGTCGACAATAAGGATTTTGCTCTTCTGAATAATGTCAGAATCATAGGTTATTTCTTTTTTCTCATTTTTTTCACTTCTCTTGAGCGGCAATGAAACAGAAAAAATTGTGCCTTGACCAACTTGACTTCTAAGATTCACATCACCGCCCATAAGGTTGGAGAGATGCTTACATATGGCAAGGCCTAGCCCCGTTCCGCCAAAGATACGCGTTGTTGATTTATCACCCTGATTAAATTGTTGAAAAATAGAATCCTGTTTATCATCTGGAATACCGATTCCCGTGTCTTCGATCTCTATAATTATCTGCGGTAAATTCTCATCACCATTGCCCGCAGATACATCGAGGAGGACATGGCCTTTTGAGGTAAATTTAATGGCATTACTCAACAAATTATTGATGATTTGCCTTATTCTTCCAGGATCCCCAATAATTATTTTAGGAATTTTTTCATCAAATCTTAAAATTAATTCAATGCCTTTTTCATGAAATTGAGGCGATAAAGTTTCCAATATCTCACGTATTAATGTTTGAATATCAAAATCAATTTCTTCAAGGTCAAGTCTTCCCGCTTCAATCTTGGAAAAATCGAGTATATCATTTGTCAGTAAAAGTAAATTATTTGCCGAACGCAATGTTGTTTCGGCATAGCGCTGAACCGCCGGGGATAGATTTTCTGCCAGAATTAATTGTGTCGTTCCGATTATACCATTCATCGGCGTTCTAATTTCGTGGCTCATATTGGCAAGAAAAACAGCCTTCATCTCGGAAGATTCCTCCGCCAGACTAAGCGCCATTTTCATTTCCGAGGTATTTTTTTCAACCTCATCCGATAGATTTTGAACGAAAGGAATCCAGCGGGTAAGTCCATATGACAGTAAAGAAAAGCCCCCTAAAAACCCGACAACTTTTTCTAAAAATGCCTGGGCTGGGGTATCGCCAATTAGGATATATTTTTCAAGTCCCCCAATTTCATCAGTGATATCCAAAATACAGCCAAAAAGCAGCAGGACAAATCCCGCAATGATGGTGTTCCATCCCCGTCTTTTAAGAGCAAAGCTGCCCCTGCCCTTTCTCCAAAGATAAACAACAAGTAACAAAACGATGAAAGCCCGAATAGTTTCCAAAAAAATATCACTGCTCAAAAGGGTTAGCATCATAGATCACTTCACATAAATTATGTTCAATGCCTAATAATATAAGCCATACGTTAAATTAGTATGAACTAATACTTAGGAAAATCACCACCTTCGTCCCATATTCCGCACAGTGAAAATGCCTTCTAGTTCACATAAAGTGAAATAATTCAACCCTCCAAAAAAGTTTTCATCACGCGATTAACCTCCATTGGTTTTTCCATACTGCTGAGATGGCCACAATTTTCAATTTCGTGAAAATGGCTATGAGGGATCAGGCCCGCCATTTCTAGGTGAACCTTGGGCGGGGTAAGGGCATCTTGTGCCCCGCAGATTATCAAGGTTGGGCAGGTAATATTAGGCAGAAATTCACGGGAATCCCGGCGGCTAATCAAGGCCTGTTGCTGTCTTTGAAAGGCTTCTGCACCAACCTCTGAGGCCATATCGAGGATCCTTTCGCATAAATCTTCATCCACCAGCCGGTCTGGGTGGATAAGATATGGCGTTAATTCCTGTGCGATATGACGAATATCTTCTGTCCCTGCGCGGGTGATAAGTTCCTCTCGCAGGTCTATTTGTGGCTGCCTGTCAGCGCGCGCATTACTATCAAGAATAATAAGCTTTTCGACACGATCCTGAGCCTGACGTAGCAGCTCAAAGGCAATATAACCCCCCATTGATAAACCAGCCAAATTGAAACTATCGGGAGAATCAAGAAGAAAATGACGCACCATTTCCGGCAAATTATCATGTTGTGTGTGATCAAATAGCGTAATGTCATAATCTTGCTCAAATTCATCAATTTGATCCAACCATAAATCATGACTGCATAATAAACCGGGGATTAAAACTAGATTTCTGGTCATCATATGTCCTTTTTGTGAATTTATTGCTTTATAGCCTATAGCAAAACGTGTCAAACATTGACATCTTTATCATTTTCCTTATTGTTCGCACGGATATTATAAATTTATTTTTCAGGAAGTGAAATAACACCAATATGGGTTTTGATTTTTTAGGCCTGAGCGAAGATCTGTTATCAATAGTCAAGAAATCTGGCTACACAGAACCGACGCCTATTCAGGCGAAAGCTATTCCTGCCATCCTGCAAGGCCGCGATATTTTAGGGATCGCCCAAACAGGCACGGGCAAAACGGCATCTTTTACCCTTCCGATGATTGACATTTTATCTGAGGGTCGGGCGCGGGCCAGAATGCCACGTTCGCTTATTCTCGAACCAACCCGCGAACTGGCCACTCAGGTTTCCGAAAGCTTTGAAAAATATGGTGAAAAATCCAAGCTGACCATGGCTTTGCTCATCGGCGGCGTTGCCTTTAAAGATCAAGAACAAAAACTAGACCGGGGCGTTGACGTCCTTATCGCTACGCCGGGCCGCCTTATGGATCATATGCAGCGCGGCAAGGTCATGCTTAACGGCGTTGAGATACTCGTCGTTGATGAGGCTGATCGTATGCTTGATATGGGCTTTATCCCGGATGTGGAAAAAATCTGTAATGCCATGCCCCAAAAGATTCAGTCGCTCTTCTTTTCGGCCACGATGGCCAAAGAAATAAAGCGCCTTACGGATCAGTTTTTAAAAGACCCCAAAGAAATCACCGTATCAGCCCCCGAATCAACAGCCCTGACGATCACCCAGCGCCTTTGTAAGGTCTCAGGCGGCGAAAAGGAAAAACGAGCCGCTCTTCGGTATCTTTTGACAACGGAGAAAGTAAAAAATGCCATCATTTTTTGTAATCGTAAATCAGTTGTAAAGCTTGTCAATAAATCCCTGTCAGTCCATGGATATAATGTGGGTGAATTGCATGGTGATATGGTTCAATCGTTGCGTACGGAAACGTTAAGTAAATTTAAGAATGGCGAAATTCAGTTTCTTGTTGCCAGTGATGTGGCCGCGCGGGGATTAGATATTCCGGACGTAAGCCATGTTTTCAACTTTGAAATTCCCAATAACCCTGAAGATTATGTTCACCGCATTGGCCGGACGGGCCGCGCAGGCCGGGAGGGAAATTCCTTTACCTTAACCAGTCCATCGGAAAAGAAATATTTGTCTTTCCTGATTAAATTCTTAGGCAAGGAAATTCCTCTCTATGACATCCCATTAGAAAATCCGGCACCACATAAAAAGCGGCAAGAGAAGAAACCTGTCGGGAATAAAAGTCCGAAGAATATTATGTCAAATATGGCCGATACGGCAAATACAGAAAAACAAGCCCCCCCTTCCCAACCGTCTCCTCAGTTGCCGAAATCTGCCCCAGATGAGGCAAAAAATACCAAGCATAAAACAGCGAAAAAACCAGGTAAGCCAATCAAAGAAGAAAGAAAACCTGTTTCGGCAGGTAGAACAGACCAGATTGCCTTTGGTCTGAGCGATCAGGTTCCCGCGTTTCTTTTACGTGATGAATCAAAAAAGAAAAATATTTAAGCTTTTAATTTTACGCCCTCAAAGGTTGATTTACGCTACCCAGGCAAAACCATATCTATATATATATTTACGAAATATTAACTACCTACTTTATCAATTTCTTAGGAACTCGGTGATATATTACCCCCTAATTTGAAAGTCACAATGATGGCTTTTGTAAAATAATAGATAAAGTTTATGAGGGATATTTACCATATGGCCTACTTAGGTGATAAAAAAGACGTAGAATTTATTCGTGTGACTTCTGATAAGGCATTGGATTTCATGTCTTTATATAATGTTCTCCCTAGCCCATCAAATTATAAAATATGGTATGATTATGCCAGTGAAGAAAATATGTCATTAAATCAAACAATTAATGACATGATTCGAAAACGTAAATCATTCAGCGCTATCGTATGTAAAAATTTATATGAGCGGTTCTTTGAAAATGATCAGCAACAAAATGCCGTAGCAACGGCCGGGGAAAGCATCCAAAGCGAATTAGTTAAAATCGCCAAAACAGTGAGTGACATAAATAAGGGATCAGAAAAATATAGCAGTACCATAAATTCAAGTCTTCTCGGTATTGATAAATTACCTGGTGGAACAGAATTAAAGTCTATTATTTCTGTGCTTTTAAGCGAAACCAATGATGTGATGAATAGCCATAATTCTGCTCAATTAAAACTCAAAGAATCGGCGAAGACGGTACAAAAGTTACAAACCACGCTTGAATCTGTACGACAAGAAAGCTTAACAGACGTCTTAACCAATATTGGTAATCGGAAAGCCTTCGAAGAAAACCTTAAAAGAAATACCGTAGATTCTCTTAATGACAATACCGATCTGTGCATGATTATTGGCGATATTGATCACTTTAAAATCTTTAACGATACTTGGGGGCATCATGTGGGCGACCAAGTCTTAAAGGCCGTTGCACACTCCATAAAAACCCGCGTGGGCGATGTGGGGACGACAGCCCGTTACGGCGGCGAAGAGTTTGTTATACTTTTACCTCATATAAATTTAGAAAAAGCACAAAAAATTGCAGAAAAAATACGCTTGTCTATTGCGGAACGAAGTATGAAACGCAAAAGCACCGGTGAAAGCATTGGAAAAATTACATGTTCGTTTGGAGTGGCCAAATATCGCCAAGGTGAACATCAGACTGATTTTCTTGAGCGTGCAGATTCGGCCTTATATATGTCCAAATCAAAAGGCAGAAACCAAGTAACATTGGAAGACGATGCGTCACATAAAGTCATTAAAATAGCTTAGAACCCCGTGAATAGAATAGGCTAGAGGAACACTATTCCTCTTTACAAATGTCTTGTTTCACTTAAAATAGGCGTCTCCAACAACTTCGGAGACGTCTATGCCCCTTCCAGCCCTGTCATTACACACGATGACTCTTAAACAAGATGGTTTTGTCGCGGTTCTTACGCTAACGCGTTCTCAGGCCCTGAACGCAATGAATGAACAGTTTTTTACAGATTTCACGGCGATATTAACCCATTTATCACAGCAAGAAAATTCTGCTCGCGCGCTCCTTATTACCGCAGAAGGAAATGGTTTTTGTGCGGGGGCCGACCTTAAAGAGCAGCTGGGTGAAAAAGTGCCGGATCTTAGCGCCATGTTAAAAAAAAAATACAACCCTCTTATTCTAGGCCTTAAAAATCTCCCTATCCCAACGATTGTTGCCGTGAACGGCGCGGCCGCAGGGGCGGGATTCAGTTTAATTTGCGCCTGTGATATTGCCGTCGCAGCAGAAAATGCCTACTTCCTCCAAGCCTTTATAAATATTGCGTTGATACCAGATGCGGGAAGCACGTATTTTCTGCCGAGACTTGTTGGGCGGGCTCGGGCGGCATCCCTCATGATGTTAGGCGAAAAAATAACGGCGGCCCAAGCCTTGGACTATGGTATCATTTCACAAGTCTTTGAACAGGATGATTTGCAAAAAAACGCCTTGGCTCTTGCCCATAAATTGGCCGCCATGCCAACGCAGTCTTTATTCTCCATCCGCAAGCTGCTTGATTCATCTGAGACAAATAGTCTTGAGGAACAACTAGACGCAGAGGCAAATGCCCAACGAATAGCCGGCTATTCAGAAGACTTTAAGGAGGGTATTGCCGCCTTCCTTCAGAAAAAACCCGCCCTATTTAAAGGAAAATAATCTATTCAATTTATATATCCACTTTTTGTTCTTGACTTGTTCTTAAATTTTCAATAGAACATACGCAGAACAAGGAGAATAAATATGGATTCAATATTACATATCATTGGGCTATCCTTCATCCCCATCATGACATATATCGTAATTATAGGTATGAAGGATATATTATCCCTCCTGAAAGAAGAAATTCATAGATATAAGATAAAGAAAATATCACGAAAAGACTCGCCTCAAAAACGTCGTATAAGCTTTCGCCCATTTTATGATCGTCTTTTCCTAAACCCTCACCTTAGCAAGGATTATTCACTGGAATCAAACACGTCCAGCTCATAATTTATGCTCCATTCAATCATATCACGGTATATTTTTTCCGCCAAAACGGGGTGAGCCCCAATTTTATTTGCATGATGAAGAACCTTGGCCACAACATCTTCAATGCGCCGCTCATCTCGAACCAATTTTCTCTTCTCTTTTATACGGGCGGCCTGTTCCATATATCCCTGACGAACCGCCAGCAGTTCGACAATTCGGCGATCCAGCCTATCAATATCATCCCGAAGTTCATCCATGGAAGTACACTGCCGAATGGGATAGTCTATTTGTTGTCTTTTATCTTTAAGATTTTTATGTAGGCTCATGTCTATCTCTACCAGAAACGTCATATAAAAGACTTTCATATTTTAGTTATCGTAAAGATGAAAGAATAATTTTTAATTTTTTTCTTAATTTTTGGCTGTCTTAAGAACGAGACACGCTATCTTTTTGTCTCTCAACATGTCACAGGTATTTTTGGCAATGATTTTTTTCTCTATTCCCCCGATAAAAAGACGAAATAATGTTTTTCCATTTGCCACAGTCACAGGTTTGACCAAAGGTTCATAACGGTCAAGTAGCCCTTTACTGGATCTGAAAATTTTATGCCAACCTTTTTTGGCGAGCTGTGGGTTAGGATATGAGCCTAATTGTACCCTATAAACCGTCTGTTCTTGCTCTTGAGACGTCACGGCATCTGTAATAACTTTTTGTGATTGTTGTTTTTCAATGGGTATTTGTGCCTCATCCTTTTTTTGAGATGTTTTTTCTTCCTGCCGCAGCATTTCTATAAGTTGACGTTTTTTCGGATCATTTGATTTAGGGACAATGTCTGTAGGAACATCTTTCTGCGGCGCTGAATTCTGTTCCTCTGGCGTATCGGAAAAATCTTTAATGCCTAAGAAAATAGCCTGCGCCCTTTGAGAAGGGGAAAGCCCCCTCACCCATTTGTAGGTACGAATATCATTCTCTAATTCCGCCGGTTTCATGATCCCCGCCCCTATTTTTCGTCCTTCGTCTTCTTCTCCCGATAGCACATAGACCAAAATCAAATTTTGTTGCGCCTTAATAACCGTATGATCTAGGTTTATGGCTTTGCTGAGCAGCCTAAGCGCCGGGGGATATTGTTCTTCAAAAGCAAAAGACAGGGCCAGATTATTCAAAAGTGAGATATTATTTACCGCGAACTCTAGTCCCTGACCATAACTCATTTGTGCTTTCTCTTGCTGTCCCATAAGGTCATAGGCCAATCCAAGCATGTTATATATTTTGTAATTCTTCGGATCTTGTTTTAAAAGGTCTGTCAAATAGGGGATGGCCTCTTCGGGCCTGTTCTTTGTGATCAACATTTGACCCTTGCCCATCTTAGCTTCCATATTATTGGGATCTAAGCCTAATACTTGACTATATAAATTTATAGCCGCATCCGCAGCGCCCATTGCCTGATATGTTTTGGCTAATCCAAGACGAGAGGGGACGTTGGTTGGATTTTCCGTTGCCGCCCGTTGATACACGCGCATCGCATTACCGTAATCACCTGCCGTGAGGAAACTTTCGCCAATGGTAATTAACGAATCAGTATTAAAAGGCATTTCACCATCCACTCTTCGCGCCCCCCCACAGGAAGAAATCAAACCTGTGCAAATAAGAACGATAAGAATTTTTGTCAACTGTTGTATCATCAAGTACCCGTAATGTTTTATGTTTTGACCATAAGCACTATATCATACAACGAGATATTAACCATAACCAATCCTCAATAGATAAAATTTTCACCAAAAGTTAAAGATTTCTTATATTATATGTTATATATATGACTAAGTGTAAATGAATAAGGATTGAATTATGCTAGATATTGCCTCAGCAAGCAGCGCCTCTAACCAAGTACAAATAGAACGGGGCAGCAGCCAAGAAAACGCGGCATCTGCCAAACAACTTCTGACGAAAGACACCGGAAGTCCCTCCGTTGTACGTAAAGGATCAGTAGACTCCTCTGTTGAACGTAAAGAAGTCGAATCCTCTACTGGCCCAAGTGTGGGTAAGAAGGTTGATATTCGCGCCTAGCCAGCGTCTGAAACCTATATTTTTCATAAAAATGGCCATAGCATAAAACGTGACCTTAGAATAAAGACATGGATTTTAACAGCATGCCTTATTCTGTTTTCGCCAGCCTTAAGACTTTAAATTTCTATATTATTTTTTATCTGCTTCCGGAACAACTGTTCGCAAATGCAGCTCCCGCAATTGCTGTGACGAAACGTCACTTGGGGCATTCATCATCAAGTCTTCAGCTTTCTGATTCATAGGGAATGTGATTACCTCACGAATATTTGGCTCATTGGCCAAAAGCATCACAATACGGTCAACACCTGGCGCGATACCACCATGGGGCGGGGCGCCAAATTTAAGGGCATTCAACATGCCAGAGAAACGTTCCTCAACCACATCCGTGCCGTAACCCGCCAATTCAAAGGCCTTATACATGATTTCTGGTTTATGGTTCCGAATGGCACCTGATGATAATTCGATGCCGTTACAGACAATATCATATTGATAGCCGAGAATATCTTCTGGTGCCATGGTTTCTAGTGCCGCCATGCCGCCTTGGGGCATAGAGAAAGGATTATGACTGAAATCTAATTTCTTTTCCACTTCATCATATTCATACATAGGAAAATCAACAATCCAGCAGAATTTAAACTCATCATCCTTAATAAGCCCTAAATCCTCCCCAATCTTGGTACGGGCAAAACCAGAAATCCGCGCGACCTCATCGGCTTTCCCGCAAGCAAAGAAAACGCCATCATTATCACGTAAGCCCGCAAGGGTTTTAAGCTGAGACAAGCGGTCATCATCCAAATTCTTCGCAATAGGCCCCAATGCCTCACCATCTTTAAAACGAACATATCCCAGTCCTGCAGAACCTTCGCTTCGCGCCCAATCATTCATTTTGTCAAAGAAACTCCGCGCTTTTGTCCCGCCGGCCTCAGGGGCTGGAATAGCCCGGACAACAGCCCCCTTTTCAATAGCGCCCGCAAAGATCCCAAAGCCAGACCCGCGAAAGACGTCCGTCACATCACAAATTTCAAGGGGGTTTCTCAGGTCAGGCTTATCGTTGCCGTATTTGAGCATACTTTCCAAAAAGGGGATACGCGGGAAAGCTGTTTGCGTAACTTTCTTTGTGGTAAATTCTTCAAACAGCCCAATCATAAGCGGCTCAATCGTCGCAAAAACATCTTCCTGTGTCACAAAGGACATTTCCACATCAAGCTGGTAAAACTCACCGGGTGAACGATCCGCACGGGCATCTTCATCCCGGAAACACGGCGCAATCTGGAAATAGCGATCAAAACCGGCAATCATCAAAAGCTGTTTAAATTGCTGCGGTGCTTGGGGCAGCGCATAGAATTTTCCAGGGTGCATCCGGCTTGGAACCAAGAAATCACGGGCGCCCTCTGGGGAACTGGCCGTCAGGATCGGGGTTTGATACTCTCGAAAGCCCAGATCAACCATACGGCGGCGCATGCTGGAAATAATATCAGATCTGAGTACAATATTTTTATGGAGCCTCTCCCGGCGCAAATCAAGATAGCGGTACCTCAGGCGTATATCCTCGGGATAATCCTGCTCGCCAAATACCGGCAAAGGCAATTCGGCTGCGGCTGAAAGAACATCAAGTTCTTCAATGAACACTTCAATATGCCCCGTGGGAAGATTGTCATTAATCGTTTCTGCGCTACGGGAAACAACATGACCCGTCACGCGAATAACTGATTCAGCCCGCAGAGACTCTGCCAATTCAAAGCCTGCATTTTCCGTATCAATCACACATTGTGTCAGTCCATAATGATCTCTGAGATCGATGAACAGCAATCCGCCATGATCCCTTTTGCGATGAACCCAGCCTGAAAGCCGTATTGTTTCCCCTACATTTTCCGCCCGGAGAGCTTCGCATGTATGTGTTCTATATTCGTGCCAATTTTCAGTCATAATAAATCTTCTAATTTTAATATGTAATTCATGGTGTTTTTGTGCTTTATTGCCCACTTGTCAAGTTATTCTTTCATAGGGCTTCACAAGTAAAGAAGCAAAAAATCAGTTTCAGGTAAGAGAATTAATGCGTGTAATCACAACAAACGACCAATTGGAAGCGCTTTGCGCGCGCCTAGGAAAAACCGACTATATCACGGTAGATACCGAATTTCTCAGGACGAAAACCTATTATTCTCAATTATGCTTGATCCAAGTGGCCAGCGAAGCAGAATTTCATGCCATCGATCCTCTGGCACCCGGCATTAATTTGGCCCCCTTCTACGACCTGATGACCAATGAAAATATTCTAAAAGTTTTTCATGCTTCACGGCAGGATATTGAAATTTTTGTCAATGAAATGGGCGTAGTTCCAAAGCCGCTCTTTGATTCTCAGGTAGCGGCCATGGTCTGTGGTTACGGAGATAGCATTGGCTATGAAAAACTGGTCATGCGTTTAGCTGATGCCACACTTGATAAAAGCACCCGCATAACCGACTGGTCGAGACGCCCTCTAACAGAACGTCAAATAGATTATGCGCTAGGTGACGTGACGCATCTTCGTGTTATTTACAAAAAACTTGATGCCCAACTAAAGCAAAGCAAGCGCAGCCATTGGCTCGACGAAGAAATGGCAGATTTAACCAACCCTAATACCTTCATTGTTTTACCTGAAAATGCTTGGAAAAGGTTAAAAATCAGAAATGGAAACCGCCTTTTTAACGGCATAGCCAGAAAATTAGCCTACTGGCGCGAAGAAGAGGCCCAGAGCCGAAACCTGCCGCGAAATCGGGTTATGCGAGACGAAGTTTTGCTTGAAGTTGCGGCGGTTCGGCCAGAACATGCCAACGCCCTGGGTAGTATTCGCGGGCTATCTCCCCAATTCAGTCAGAGCAAAAGCGGGCAAAAAGTTCTTTCGTCCGTAAGAGAAGTACTGGACATGCCAACCGAAGCGTTACCGGTTATTTCCCATAAACGCCCCCCGACACAAAATACTGATCCCGTGATGGAGCTTCTCAAAGTTCTTTTGAAATTAATTTGTCAAAATGAAAATGTCGCACCCAAACTTATAGCATCGGTTGATGATCTGGAAAAACTGGCCGAAAATGATGCGGCGGATATTCCGGCGTTATCCGGTTGGCGTTATGATTTATTTGGCAAAAAAGCCCTTGCTGTCAAACATGGTAAAATGGCTTTCGCCATAAAAGATAATGCCGTAGGCCTTATTCCTATGGGAAAACCCGATGATGAAAATAATGAGAAAGACGTCAAATAATTCTCACCTCTTTACTTAAGCTTACTCCTTTGGCGAGCTTCGCGAAGCGTTCTAAGACAACTTCATTAACAAGCCCCTCATATTTCTTTTTCACATTCAGGCATAATTTTCCGTCCACTATTTCTAGGGAAGCGGTTTTTAACCCCTTTGCTGTACCGCCCGATATGCGCTGTGCCAAGCGTAAGGCAAGACCCACTTGATTGGCGTATATAATATCAGAATCTTTAAGGAGAGATTCTACTTTTCGCGTCTCATGCCCGCCTGTTTTTCCGCCATAACAAATATAGAGTGCAAGACCAAGAAAAGCGGCACCACGGTGCGCCACCCCAAGCAATCGGCCATGAAGTATTTCATATAAAACTTTTTCAGATTTATATTCAGGATGGCCGCGCCAGCCCACATCGCTTAATATTGCCGCCGCGAATCTCAAGCGGTTGGCCTCAAATTCATCCTCTGGAAACAAGGGATCTATCCATTTTTGAAGCCGCTTTCCATGTTCTGAAAAACGCCCTGAATGGGCCGCGATCTCATGGCATGCCTCGATCAAAGGATCCCGAATGCGAATATCTGGCTTCATATTTTCATACAAAAGGCCTTCCCGAAGGCCATAGCCCGAAATAACCAGACGCTTTGAATTCAATTTCTTAATCAAGCGATGCAGAATATAGGCAGCCAAAGAGAGAACCATTAACCTGCGGGAAGAAATATGAACGCGATATTGACTAAGCTCGGCATCAGTCATATGGGATAGCCGCTCCGTCAGCACTAAGGCCTCATCCCGCTCCATAGTGTAATGATGAACATTATTCAGCGCGTAGTCTTTTTCCATAATATGAATTTTAGCGATAGCGCGCCATGACCCGCCGACGGCATAAAAATTTTCTTGTTGAAAATCTCCTTTCCAATCCAGAGATTCCAGCGCCTTATCAATATCCTTCTTAGGGGATGAAATGGTTGTTCCCTCGAGATTTTGATATTTCAACGGGCCTATGGCAAAACTGGCCGTTTCCAAAACGTCCCCGCCAGAAATACGCGCTAGCTCAAGACTACCGCCGCCTAAATCGCCCACAATACCCGCCGCGCGGGGCAGGGCACATAAGACGCCAAGACCAGACAGCCGGGCTTCTTCTATACCAGGGATGACAGACACATCGAACTTGCATTCCTTGCGCACGCGCCTGACAAATTCTGGGCCGTTTGTTGCTTCCCTTACGGCTGATGTTGCCACCACACGATAATTTTTCACATCCATATTATTGAGCATTAAGCGAAAACGCTTCAGACTATTTATGGCAGACTGCATGGGCCCATCTTGCATTTTGCCCGTTTCAGAAAGACCCCGGCCCAAGCCACAGAGAATCTTCTCATTGAATATAACATAGGGCGCGCGTCTCAGGCTTTCATAAACCACAAGACGTACAGAGTTAGACCCAATATCAATGACCGCAAATATATCCAAAATTTTACTCTTTTAACAGCAAGGGAAATTCTTTTCCCTCTATAGCTTTACCCATACCAGACAGGCTTGGGTTTTTCAAAAAATAATCATGGGCCGAAAATTTAGTCTTCCCTGATGATACGCGCTTATAGCTGTCATCCGACTGCAAATGCCAACTTTGAACATTATCCTTTAAATTAGCCACCATTACCTGCCCCAGAATTTGCGCCTTCACGGTGGGGTTATCAATGGGAACCATCACTTCCACGCGGCGCTCGAAATTTCGCGGCATCCAGTCAGAAGACGAAATATAGACTAAGGCATGTTCCGACGGCATTTTATGTCCATTACCGAAACAGCTAATTCTGGAATGCTCAAGGAAACGTCCCACAATACTTTTCACGCTGATATTCTCTGACATGCCCGGAACGCCGGGCCGAAGGCAGCAAATCCCTCGTACCACCAAGTCAATGGACACGCCCGCGCAAGATGCCTCATAGAGTTTCCCGATGATAATAGGATCCACGAGAGAATTCATCTTAGCCCAGAGGCTGGCTGGTTTTCCAGCTCGCGCAAAATCCATTTCCTGTTCAATCATACTGATCAGCCTATTGCGGATTTCAAAGGGAGAAATAGTCGCCTTCTCCAAGGCCTTAGGCCTGGCATATCCCGTCAAATAATTGAAAATATAAACCGCGTCGCGCGCCAGTGATTCATCATCGGTAAAGAAGGATAAATCGGTATAAATTTTAGCCGTTATGGCATGGTAATTACCTGTTCCGAAATGAACATAGGTTCGAAGCTGGTCATTTTCGCGCCTTACAATTACCGATATCTTGGCATGGGTTTTTAATTCCAAAAAACCATAGACGACCTGAACCCCTGCCCGTTCCATATCGCGGGCCCACTGAATATTTCGGGCTTCATCAAATCTGGCCTTAAGCTCCACAAGGGCCGTAACAGATTTCCCTGACTCCGCCGCATCAATCAAAGCGCGAACAATAGGGGAATTATCACTAGTTCGATATAACGTCTGTTTAATCGCCACCACATCAGGATCAAGTGCGGCTTGCTGCAAGAAGCTTATCACGACATCAAAACTTTCAAAGGGATGATGAACCACAAAATCTTTTTCCCGTATCGCCGAAAAACAATCGCCGCCTTTCTCCTTTATACGTTGCGGGAACCGAGGATCCATCGCCTTAAACTTAAGGTTGGAAAAGCCATCAACAATCAACTGATCGACTTCTGCAATGCCGAGAATACCGATGATACTGACGATCTGATTTTGGGTAATATGGAGTTCGCGCTGAACCATTCTCAAAAGATTTTCCGGCATTTCTGAATTGACCTCAAGCCTTACCACATGACCGCGTCGCCGTCTTTTAAGGGCGCTTTCAAAAACCCGTACCAAATCCTCCGCCTCTTCATCCACTTCCATTTCGCTATCCCTAATGATACGAAATATGCCCTCACCTTTAATGGAATAATTAGGGAAAAGTTTGTTCAAAAACAACCTGATACAATTCTCAACCGAAATAAAACGCACGTTATCCCCAGGAATTTGTACAAATCTTTTTGTTTGGCGCGGTACGGGCAACAGCGCGAATAAGGCGCTGCCATTTTCATTATTTTCCAAGTCCAGCACAATGGAAAAGCCAAGGTTTGGTATGAACGGAAAAGGATGGGCAGGGTCGACGGCAAGCGGCGTTAAAATCGGAAAAATACTTTCCAAAAAATATTTTTCAAGCCATTCCATATCACCGGCCATCTCACCGGCAGAAATATCCTGAGCATCGATGAGATTAATATCCTCACTCTCTAGCTTTTCCACCAAAGAAGTCCAACATGTTTGCTGTTCGTTAAAAAGATCTTGCGCTAATTCATTAATCTGATCAAGCTGTTCTGTGGGGGTAAGCCCCTCATTACTTAGCTTTTCAATGCCAGCGGTTATCTGCCCTCTTATTCCCGCGACCCGAACCATATAAAATTCGTCCAGGTTACTCCCCGATATAGATAAAAACCGCAGGCGCTCCAAGAGAGGATGCGCGGGGTTATGGGCTTCTTCCATCACACGCATATTAAAGCGCAGCCAGGAAAGCTCCCGATTGATCAATCGTTCGGACATTGGTAAATCTTGGAAAGGGAATATATTCTCTTCTATTATCATGGTCTGCGTCATTTTTTTCTTTTCCGCCCTATGGCTCTGAGATATCCGCATCATTCTTAAGGACAAAATATTTCAATTTAATGAATTATCCTAGCATTATATTATGTTACGTCCAGCTTCAACGTTCACTTAACAAATCTCGAACCAGGGGAATGGTGATTTTCCTCTTCTGAGATAGCGCCAGTTTATCAATGCGTCTGACCATATCCCTTACGGCCTCAAAAGATCTTTCCATTCTCGGGATCAGAAAAAGGACAACCTCCATCGGAATATTTATTTGCCGATCCGCGAATTGTTTAACCATCACAGCCGTGAGCAAATCCTCATCAGGCGGGCCAATTTCAAGCGCCATAGCCGCCAACATCCGAGATTTCAGATCCGGCAAACTCACAGGCCAATATTTTGGATGCTGGCTTGCCGTGAGCATAAGAGAGCTGCCGGTTTCTTTTTGCCAATTATAAAGATGAAATAATTTTTCCGGAACGCCGGTCGTGTCGAGCAGGCTATCGATATCTTCTATGATAATGTTACAAGGCACCTTCAGAAGATTTGTCATGTCCAAATCATTAATGTCGGCGCTGGTGGCATTGGATTTATTTTGCCAGACATGGGATAAATGGGTTTTGCCGCATCCGATTGTTCCATAGAGTATAACACAATGGGAATTTGGCCAGCGGGGCCATCTGTCCAGCCAATGAACCGCCGCCTCATTTGACGGCGTGACAAGATAATCCTCTGCCTCAAAGGCTTCTCTCACTGGGATATCAAAAGGAATTTGGACAGATGTCATCTCTATTATTTCTTTATGCTCAACACCCAAAGATCGGCCTTCAAAGGGTCATAATTATCTGGGTTTTTTGTCAAAGTGAGATTTTTCTGATCAAGGGTGAGAATAATCTGTTCCACGTCACCGGAATGTTCCATGACCACATCCGACTCTGTTGTGGTAATTTTGTTATAAATCACCTTACGAATCAAGGAAATAGATTGTAGCTTTTTCTTAATCTCAAACCAGTCCTCGGCCCGATCATATTTAAGGACCATCGTCAAATGGGATGACACGCCAAAGCGCACCATGACTTTTTCTTTCCACTGATTATCGAGCCAGTAGGTTGCCTCTTTGATGGCCTCATTGTAAAGCCTTGCCAATTCCCCACTGTCTCCCGCCTCATCTGACAGAGAATTGGGCATATCTTTATATATATTTTCCGTTGTGATGCGCGTACGATAAGCAGGCTGGGCATCTTCATTGGTGAATATGGTCAAATCGAGGGCATAACTCCCCGCCACGAGATTTTTCTCTAGCTGTGCATTCATAACATATAGTTTACGAATATTATTTTCCTTCGCAAAGGCCTGAAGTGCCGTGAGGTCGCCTTTCTGGGCCTGCCATAACGTGATCGCCAGACGGTTATGATGAGAGGGTTCAATGATGTTCAGGGGCACAAGGTTATTGATGGTATCATAGTCTTGCCAGGCCCGTCGCCACGGGTTATTTTCCTCCCACAAAACAGACGCGCCCTCTTTCTCTAAAACGGCCAAGACACTCACGGGCCGTGATAATGTTTCCGCAAAAGGAATTTGTAAATTTGAGAGAAAATTATAAATTTTTTCACGGCTAAAATGAATGGTAAAATCTGCGAGATAACGCACGTCAGATATCTTCTCATTGGCCACTTCAATACCAGATACTAGTTCTGTCACCTGACCATCAGTAAAAGGCGGTAGCTTATCATAATCGGCCTTGCCAATGATTTTGCGGAAAAGTTTTTTCAAAGCCAATCTCTGCGCGGAGAGACGGGCCACCTGACTTGCCGCGCGAGAGCTGGCCGCCGTTTCATCCATAGATATATTATAGATGGTATATATTTTAGGTAAGGGCTTTGACGCTTCACGCACCATGGCTTGCGGGCTGTCTGTCTGGGCAGCCCATGACATCGCGCCCTCAATATTAAGGGATAACATTAATATAGCAATATAATGCATTATTTTTAAGAGATTTTTAGTCACGATTATAAACCTTATTATCCATAAATACCTCCTTCATACCATAATAACGCATCTTGTCATCACTATGGCAAGTAATTTATATTTTATCATAACATGAAAATCTGGTGGCATTTCCGCCTCTATCACCTTATATCTGAGTTTGTAAATACGATGGTTTCAAGTGAAATATTATGCAAAAAAATAGGGACAAAAAATTGTGAATACCAAAAAATCCTATAGCTATAAAGACGCGGGCGTTGACATCGAGGCGGGGAATGAGCTTGTCGAGGCCATTAAACCTGCGGCGGCCTCCACAAAGCGGCCCGGTTGCGTGTCCGGCCTTGGGGGATTTGGCGCGTTATTTGACCTTAAGGCGGCGGGCTATCATGACCCCATCCTGGTATCTGGAACGGACGGCGTTGGCACAAAGCTTAAAGTCGCCATTGAATCGGGCATCCATGACACGGTTGGCATAGACCTTGTGGCCATGTGCGTGAATGATTTGATCGTTCAGGGCGCGGAACCTTTATTCTTTCTTGATTATTTTGCCACAGGCCATCTGTCCATTGACGCCGGCCGCGCCATCATCGAAGGCATCGCCGAAGGATGCCGTCAGTCGGGGGCGGCCCTCATTGGCGGCGAGACGGCAGAAATGCCGGGCATGTATAAGCAAGGCGACTATGACCTTGCGGGATTTTGCGTTGGCGCGGTGGAGCGGCAGAATATCCTGACCGGTGACGGCGTGACGCCCGGCGACATCCTCCTCGGTCTCGCCTCTAGCGGGGTTCATTCCAACGGCTTTTCCCTTGTACGGCGTTTGGTGGAAGATTCAGGCGTTGGCTATCACGACCCCTGCCCTTATGATGTGTCAAAGAGCTTTGGTGCCGCCTTGTTGGAGCCAACAAAAATTTACGTCAAAAGCACATTGGCCGCCTTAAAAGCGAGCCATATCAAGGCTATTTCTCATATTACGGGCGGCGGTTTTGTGGAAAATATTCCGCGCATTTTACCGGATGGCGTGTCCGCCCATGTGGATGCCAGCAGTTGGACATTGCCGCCTGTCTTTGACTGGCTGCGGAAAGCAGGAAATCTTGCCCCCTTGGAAATGGCAAAGACCTTTAACTGCGGCATTGGCCTTGTGGTGATTGTAAAAGCTGAGGGCGCAGAGGAAACCCGTAAAATATTTGAACAGATGGGCGAGACGGTCTTTACCCTTGGCCATGTAGTTAAAAAATCCGCCAATGAGCCCGCCACCGTGGTCACAGGCACCTCGGGAAGCTGGGGCTATGATGCGCCTTGGCAGGCCCTTTCCTCTCATTAACAGGATATGTTACCATGTTAAACGTCGCTGTATTGATTTCTGGACAGGGAAGTAACCTTCAAGCCTTGATTGATGCCTGTGCCGCGCCAGAATTTCCGGCCCGTATCGTAGCGGTAATCGCCAATAACCCTGATGCTTACGGCTTAACGCGAGCAAAGAATGCAGGCATTCCCACATCCGTGGTTAATCACCGAGATTTCGAGGACCGGGAGACTTTTGAAACCGCCCTTGATGATGAATTGAAAGAACATCAGGCCAAATTCATTTGCCTGGCGGGCTTCATGCGCTTGCTCGATGCGCGTTTTGTGAACCGCTGGAAAGACCGAATTTTGAATATCCACCCGTCTTTGCTGCCGTCCTTTAAGGGCTTGCATACGCAGGAACGCGCCTTGGAATCAGGCGTGCGCTTTACGGGCTGCACCGTCCATATCGTGCGCCCAGAAATGGATGATGGCCCCATCATATTACAAGCCGCCGTGGCCGTTGACCCCGAGGATACGCCGAGAAACCTCTCGAAAAAAGTCCTCAAAATGGAACATATCATCTACCCCGAGGCCCTAAAACTCATCGCCCTAGGCCGCGTCTCCATCAGCGGAAACAAAGCCATAATAGAAAAAGCCACCTACCCCGAAGGTGGCCTGATAAGTCCTGAAACAACCCTATAAGGTGGATTCCACTCCCAAGTGCGACAGTCTGGGTAAAAAGTAGGACATAGTTTACGTGACTGATAGAATGAGGTTTCTGACATCTTATTCATTCAAGGAGCAAACCATGTCCTACACGCATATTAAC